>Ga0213861_10003282_pt1 | contig 13372 bp, 10 predicted proteins | sample PICome_4_FD_160110 | JGI IMG/M metagenome (GOLD analysis project Ga0213861, IMG submission 160110) | Coastal seawater microbial communities near Pivers Island, North Carolina, United States - PICO131 | ecosystem: Environmental > Aquatic > Marine > Coastal | place: USA: North Carolina...
ATGGAACTAAAAGAAATGAGAATTAAATATAAAGACTCGGAGGAATTAGATAAAAGCTTTATATATAATTAATATGAAAAAATTATATTTATTCTTATTTGCTATATTAGTTTCATGTTCATCTCCAAAAGACTTGTCCCTTAAAACAGTTTCAGTAAAAGAATTTAAAGACTTTGTCAATGCTACTGGATATGTAACTAGCGCAGAAGAATATGGTTGGTCATTTGTCCAGCAAAACGTTTATGATTATATAGTTGTTGATGGTGCTAACTGGTTAAAACCTGATGGAACTAACCCTTCAATTGATAGTCTTCCTGTTACACAGGTAAGCTATAATGATGCAATTGAGTACTGTAAATGGGCAGGTGTTAGTCTTCCAACTTATGATCAATATTGGCAATTGGTATCTTCTGATGATAGGTTAATAGTCTCAGATAATATCTATCCAATTTCTTCTGTCGAATCTGTGAATATTATAGGAAACGTTTGGGATATTACTGAGCCAATTAATTCAAATCAAATAAGATTGGCTGGTGGATCTCTTTTTTGTTCAATTGATACCTGTCATGGAACTCAAGAAGATAGAGAGTTATTTGTAGATAAAGAAACTGGAAATATTCATATAGGATTTAGTATATTAACCGAATAAATGAAATATACCCCCAATCAAATAAATAAATGGATGCTATTCAAGCTTCCTGCAGCCTGGTTAACTGGTGTAAGAATTTCATCAATTAGTGATACTAAATGTGAAGTAAAAGTTAGGTTTAAATGGATAAATCAAAACCCATATAGATCAATGTTTTGGGCCGTTCAAGGTATGGCTGCAGAATTGACTACAGGAATGTTATTGACAAAGTCTATCCAAGAATCAAATACAAATATATCTATGTTACTAATCGGTAACAAATCAAATTTCTATAAGAAAGCTGTAGGCAGAATAAAGTTTATCTGTGAGCAAGGAGAGACTGCTAAAGAATTAATTAATTTGACTAAAAAAAATATAACTCATAAAGCATGGCTTAAAGCAAAAGGATTTGATGAGACTGGTGATATAGTTTCAGAATTTGATTTTGAGTGGTCATGTAAAAAAAGATAAAATGGAAAAAGATTTTTATAAAAAAATGAATATGCCAGTTATAGCTGCACCGTTGTTTCTAATCTCTGGCCCTAAACTTGTTATAGAATGTTGTAAAAAGGGAATTGTAGGTACTTTTCCTGCTCTTAATCAAAGAACTTCTGAAGGCTTTGAAGAATGGGTAATTCAAATTAAAGATGAGCTAAGTAAGTATGAAAATGAAACAGGAATTAAGCCTGCTCCTTTTGGTGTTAATCTAATCGTTCATCCATCTAATATTAGAATTAAAGCCGACTTAGATATCTGTGTTAAACATAAAGTTCCACTTATAATAACTTCGTTAGGTGCAGTTCCAGACATAGTAAATGCAGTTCATAGTTATGGAGGATTAGTTTATCATGATATAATTAAAAAAAGACATGCTGAGAAAGCTGCAGAAGCTAATGTTGATGGTTTAGTTTTAGTTACAGCTGGTGCTGGGGGTCATTCTGGTTTAAAGAACCCAATGGCAATGATTTCCTTAATTAAAGAATTTTTTAATAAGACTATCATTTTATCAGGATCAATATCTAATGGAAGAGATATAGCTTCTGCACTTCAAATGGGAGCAGATATTGCCTATATGGGTACTAGATTTATTAATACAAAGGAGAGCATGGCAGAGGAGGCTTATAAGGATATGATTATTAATTCTTCAGCTGAAGATATTGTCTATACTGCTGCTGTATCAGGTGTTCATGCAAATTTCTTAAGACCCAGTCTTGAAGCTATGGGTGTAACTGAAGATGTTTGGAATGATTCAAAAAAAATTGATTTTGGTAAGGACATGGCTGAAGCTGAAGCAAAGGCATGGAAAACTATATGGTCTGCAGGTCATGGTGTAAGTTCAATTAATGACAATCCTACAACAAAAGATCTTGTTGATAAACTTAAGGAAGAGTTTATTAAATCAATAGAATCTCAAAAAAATAATTTAGAGTTTAGTAAAAATATTTACTAGTATACTAACTAAATAAAGCTTTTAGCGCAGAAATAAGATAAATCGCTGCTGTTTCAGATCTTAATCTATTGTTGCCTAAAGTAATTTCCTTAATATTATTCTCTCTAGCTAGATTAATTTCTTCATCTGAAAAACCTCCTTCTGGACCAATCAGTATACAAATAGAATTGTTGGTAAAAAGTTCTTTTTTTAACTTATTGTCTGTTTTAAGATTAGCCATAACCTTCTCTTCATCATTATTTAAAATAAAACTTGAAAAAGGTGTAATAGGATTAATTTTAGGGATGAAAAATTGATTTGACTGTTTTATGGAACTAGTTATAATTCTTTCTAATCTTTCAGTATTAATTTTTTTCTTTTCAGAATATCTAGAAATTACGGGGGTTATTTGACTAATTCCAAGTTCAGTTGCTTTTTCCACAAACCATTCAAACCTTGAAATATTTTTAAGTGGAGATATTGCCACGTGTATAGAAAGTTTATAAGGTTCATGTAAAATGCTGCTTACAACTTTTACTTTAATATTTTTACCTTTCTCTAATATTTCAGCTTCACATAATAAACCCTTTCCGTTAGTAATTCTAATTAGATCACCTATGTTTTTTCTAAACGATCTTGTTATATGCTTACTGTCAGTTTCATTTATAGTGATTAATTTATTATTAGCGTTAAATTTTGAATAAAATAAATCCATTAGAAAGTTAATCTAGGTGAAGGTGTTGAGGTTAAGCTTGATTTAATAGAATCTTTATACTTTAAGTGTCCAACAATCCCAATCATAGCTGCATTATCTGTTGAATATTCAAGTTTAGGAATATAAACTTCCCAATTATTTATTTTTGATGCATTTTTCATTCTAGTTTTTAAATAACTATTTGCAGAAACTCCACCACCAAAAACAATTGTTTTTAAATTATTTTCATTAGAAAGCAATTCAATTTTGGTTAATAAATTATCGATTAGATTCTTTTGAATAGAGGCACAAATATCATTTAGATTTTCATCTATAAAATTTTTATTTTTTAGTTTATTTTTATGAAGAAAATTTATAAATGCTGTCTTAGTTCCACTGTAGCTAATGTTTCCATTTTTTACATTTGGTAAAGGAAACTTAAATTTATGTTCATCACCTTCTTTTGCAAGATTGTCTATTTCAGGTCCAGCAGGATAATCAAGACCAATTTTTTTTCCACATTTATCAAAAGCTTCTCCTATTGCATCATCCAAGGTTTGACCTAGAATTTTCATCTTAAAATGATCCTCTACTAAAATAAACTGGGTGTGCCCACCAGAAACTGTAACTCCAAGGAATGGAAACGTAGGTTTTGGATTGCTATTATTTATAAAGTGAACTAGTATATGAGCTTGCATATGATTAACATCAATAACAGGGATATTCAGAGATAACCCTAAACCTTTTGAAAACTCAGTCCCAATAATTAGTGATCCCATTAATCCGGGTCCACGAGTAAAAGCAATTGCTGAAATTTGTTTTAGCTTAACATTAGATTCTTTTAACGCAGAGTCAATTACAGGTATAATATTTGATAAATGAGCTCTAGAAGCTAATTCAGGCACAACTCCTCCATATTTCTTATGAATATTTTGATTAGCTATTACATTAGATAGAACTACACCATTTTTTAATATTGCAGCAGATGTATCATCACATGAGGATTCAATACCAAGTATATATATATCTTTATTTGACATTACTATCTTTGTACTACAAATTTAAACAAGAATTATCATTAAGAATTCAAAAAAAATAGTTTTAATTATTTCGGGGATAGTAATTCTTACTATATCTTCTATTTTTTTAATAATTAATTCTTCTGGTTTTCAAGACTATTTGAAGAACAGCATCATTAGTTATGTGAATACTAATACTGATAATACTCTTCAAATTGAGAGCTCAAAATTTAATCTGAAAGGTGAATTTGTTATTTCAGATATATTGCTGTCAAATAATAATGCTGATACTATATTATTATTAGAGACACTAAAGACTAAATACTTCCCTTTAATTTCTGATAATAGATATGAAAGTTCACTTTTTCTTGAAGGTCTTGATATATATATAAATAATGATAATAATAAAGTTGAGTCTAGTTACTTTCCGTATGATATTAAAGAAATTTTAGATGATCTTTTCTTTGATAGCCTAACTGTGTCAAATTCTAATTTATTTATAGTTAATGACTCAATTAACCATTCAATTGAGATTAATAATATGAAGATTAATCAAATTAATAAAAATGATGATGGTTTAAATTTTAATTTATCAATGTTTAACGGAAAAATTAATAAATATTCAATAGATCGTTTTGATTCTTATTTTGAGTTGAATGGCACTAATGTCATATTAAAAAACTCCTATTTGTCAAACGAAAATCAGTATTTAGAAGGAAATTTAGATTTTTATCTAGATGATAATTTTAAAATAAATAGATTTAATAAATCAAATATTAGGTATAATCTTAGCCCTGAAATGTTAAATGTTATTTCAAGTGACCTAAGATTATCAGATTTCATTTCTGGGGAAATAAATTTTTCAGGATCAAAAGATAATTTTTTAATAGACGAAGCTTCGTTAAACACAAATCTCTTCAATCTTAATGCTAAAATAGATATTGAAGATATTTTTTCATCCAACTTTAATGCAAAAATTGATTTAAATGAGATCAATTTTAATGAAGAAAACATAAATTCAAAATATGATATTGATGATAGGGTTTATTACCCCTCAATGAAAGGAAATTTAATATTAGTAGATAATAAAATTAGATATAATCTAAATCAAATTGAAAAATCAAAAACTGAGGTTGAAATTGAAGGTACAGCCACTTTCGAAAATGATTTAATATATAACCTTACATTAAAGATTAATTTTGATTCAGAAGATCAAATTTTAGATTTTTTAAATTTAAATTCTCTGAGTCTTAATTCATATATAAGCGGTAGATCAAATCAGCTAAGTTCACTTGAATCTTCTGTTGTTCTTTTTAAAAACAATAAAGAGTTTGAAATAGATTTAAACTCTTATTTCAATAATAATGATATAATTGCCCAAATAGAATTAGTTTCAGAAAATATAAATATAAACTCTACTATTCTTGGTGATAATTTTAAGAAAAAATATAAAGTTAATAGTGATATTGATATTAAAAATATTGTCAATTCTCAAATTCAAGATCTAAGATCAAATGCAGAAATAGATATTGATTTTTCTGAACCAGAAAATATTAAATCTATTGTATCTCTTCAAAATATTTTCATAAAGAATTCTTCAGATGAATTTTCATTAGAATCTCTTTCTAATATTAATGAACTTTTAGATTATAATTTTATTGATATTAATAGAGATAATGACTTTGCAATTAATTATTCTAATGATATCTTTTCTATTGAATCTTATCTTGGAGATGGATTAAGTTTGTCAGGATATTATAAAAATAATGACGATCTAGATCTAGAAATTCAAACTTCTAATCTATTTGTATCAAACTTCTTAATGATAAATAAAAACCCAATTACTGGAAGAATAAACTCTAGTATTAGGTTAGATAGAGATTCAGAAAATAGAACTTTTGATTTTAACTCGAATATCACTGATGTGAAAATTAAGAATTATGATATAGGAGAATTTAATCTCAAAGTCTTTGGTAATACAGATTATAACTCATACGCAGTAAACCTTGATTTATCTAAAAAAGGTAAAGAGTTCATTAAGGGAGAGGGAACAGTAATTGCTATTACTGAGAAACCTAACATAGATATTGATTTGGTAATTAATGATTTTGATATATCCTTTATAGAAAAAATTGGGTTAAATACAATGACAGATATATCTAGTAATGTATCAGGAGAAATAAATTTATGGGGTGCATTTGATAATATTCAGCATAACGGTAGATTATCTTTAGATAAATCAAGTTTCTTTATTCCTTATCTAAATATTGAGTATTTCTTATCAGATAATTCAGAGCTGATTCTTTATAATCAAAATTTTGAATTAAATAATACTTCTCTAACAACTAATGACTCAGAAATAACAACTTCTTTAGATGGAAGAATTTTCCATAATGATTACAAAAATTGGAATTTAGATTTGGATTTTAAATCGGATAGATTATATATACTTAATAAAGAATTTATTGAAAATGAGAGCTTTTATGGTAAAGCATTTATAGGTGGTGAAATAAAGATTAAAGGACCAACAGATAAGGTGTCAATAAATATTTCTGGTGAAACTAGAACTGGTACATCTATTGTTATACCAAAATCAAACAATTATTCAATTGAAGACTTTTCTTTTATTAAATTTTCTGATCTTAACTCTTATTCAGGTAATCTTTTACAATCTAAAACCTCAATAATTGAATCTTCTAAAACATTAGATTTAATTATGAATCTTGAAATCAATAATACTGCTGAAGTAGAGATAACTATTGATCAAGAAACCGGAAGTTATATTAGTGGAAAAGGTGATGGTAATCTATTTATGGAGATAGATTCAGATGGTAAATTTAATATGTATGGGGATTTTACTACTAAAGAAGGAATTTATAATTTTAGAAATCTTGCTTTAATTGATAAAAGATTTGAGTTAAAAGAAGGAGGAAGTATTATCTGGGACGGAGAACCTTTGGGTGCGCAAATGAATATACAAGCCACATATGCAGTCCCTGGGGGAGCAAACCCTGCCTTACTTCTTGATAATCCAAATTTTAATAAAAAAATACCTACTGATGTCGAGATTAAACTTACAGGAGTACTTACAAAACCTGATAGTCCTGATTTTGAAATTTTTTTTCCAAATACAAGTAGCACAGTGACTTCTGAGATAAATTATAAATTAAATGATCCTGAGGTAAGACAGCTTCAGGCAATCTCTCTTCTTACTCAAGGTATCTTTATAAACGAAGTCAGTGTGTCAATTGAAGGAGTTACTAATAATATATATGAAAAGGTGTCTGAAGTTTTTAGTAATATCCTTGGAGGTTCTCAAGGTCCATTAGAAGTAGGATTAAACTACTTACAGGGTGATAAAAGTGATATACTAGATATTAAGACAGAAGATAGGTTTGGAGTTACACTTTCTACAAAAATCAGTGATAAAATTTTATTTAATGGTAAAATTGGAGTTCCAATTGGAGGAATAGAAGAGACATTAATTATTGGAGATGTTCAAATAGATTTTATTTTGAATGAGGATGGAACCCTAAAGGCTAAGGTTTTTAATAGAGAAAATGAATTTAGATATATTGGAGATGAATTAGGTTATACTCAGGGTGTGGGTTTATCTTATCAAGTAGACTTTCAAACATTTAGAGATTTATTATCAAAAATCATATCAAATAAAAATTAACAATTTCCCATTATTGCTTAATATCCTTAATTTTTATAATTAAATTTGTGCAACCTTTTAAAATTGAATAATAAAGTAAAAAAAATTGGTGTTTTAACTTCAGGTGGCGATGCACCTGGAATGAATGCTGCAGTTAGAGCAGTTGTAAGATCAGCTGTATTTAATAAAATTGAGTGCTATGGCATATATAAAGGTTATGATGGGTTAATTTCTAATGATTTAGTTAAGCTTAATGCAAGAGGAGTTAATAATATTGTCAATAAAGGTGGAACCATATTAAAATCCGCTAGATGTCTTGAGTTTAGGACTAAAGAAGGTAGAGTTATTGCAAAAAAAACATTAGATAAACATGGAATTGATTCCCTAGTTGTTATAGGTGGTAACGGTTCCTTAACAGGTGCACTTTTATTAGAAGAAGAACATGGCATTAAGGTAATTGGAATTCCAGGAACAATTGATAACGACTTGATCGGAACTAGATGTACTTTAGGATTTGACACTGCTCTTAATACAGCTGTTAACGCAATTGATAAGATAAGAGATACTGCAAGTTCTCATAATAGACTTTTCTTTATTGAAGTAATGGGTAAAGGGTCTGGTCATATAGCTCTTAATGCTGGAATAGGAGCGGGTGCTGAGGAAGTTCTTATTCCAGAACAAAATATGGGCTTAGAAAGGCTACTGGAATCCTTAAGTAAAAGTGAAAAATCTGGAAAATCTTCTAGTATTATTGTCGTTTCAGAGGGTGAAAAAATAGGCGATAATGTTTTTAAATTTTCATCTTATATAGAAAAAAACTTACCTCATTACGAAATTAGAGTTTCTATTTTAGGACATATTCAAAGAGGTGGTACACCATCATGTTTTGACAGAGTTTTAGCATCTAGAATGGGTGTTTATGCAGTAGACTGTCTAATTGAGCAAAAAAGTAAGATCATGGTTGGTGTAATTGATGATAAGATGGTATCTGTACCATTGAGTGATGCTATCAAAGGCGGTCAAGAATTAGATAAAGAGCTAGTCAGAGTTTGTGATATAATTTCAATTTAATAATTTAAATAAATATAATAATGGCAATAAATATTGGTATAAATGGTTTTGGCAGAATAGGAAGATTAGTTTTTAGATCTGCAATTAATAATGATGATTTTAATATAATATCCATTAATGATCTTCTCGACATTAATCATCTTGCTTATCTCTTAAAATATGATTCAGTCCATGGAACTTTTGATGGCTCTGTTGAAGTCAGTGATGGTAAGCTTATAATAAATGGTAAGACTATTAAGATTACAGCTGAAAGAGATCCTAATAATATAGATTGGTCTGGTATGAATGTTGATATTGTTGCAGAATGTACAGGTATCTTTACATCAGTTGAAAAAGCATCATATCATCTAAATTCAGGTGCTAAAAAAGTTGTGATTTCTGCTCCAAGTCCAGATGCTCCAATGTTTGTTATGGGAGTTAATCATAAAGAAGCAAAATCTTCTGATTTAATTGTTTCTAATGCTTCATGTACTACTAACTGCTTAGCTCCAATTGCTAAGGTTCTTGATGATAATTTTGGAATTCAAGAAGGTTTGATGACAACCGTTCACGCTGCTACTGCTACTCAATTTACTGTTGATGGTCCGTCCAAAAAAGATTTTAGAGGAGGTAGAAGTTCTCTGTTAAATATTATTCCAAGCTCTACAGGAGCTGCAAAGGCTGTTACTAAAGTGATTCCTTCATTAGCTGGTAAATTAACAGGTATGGCTTTTAGAATTCCAACTGCAAATGTATCAGTAGTAGATTTAACTGTTAGAGTTAATAAGAAAACTTCTTATCAAGAGATTAAAAAAGTTATGAAAAGTGCTTCTGAAAATGATTTAAAAGGAGTTCTTGGTTATTGTGACGATTTGGTTGTGTCTCAAGATTTTATTGGTGATAAAAGAACATCAATTTTTGATGCTAATGCAGGAATGGAGTTAAATTCAAATTTCTTTAAAATAATCTCATGGTATGACAATGAATGTGGTTATTCAAATAAGCTTTTAGATTTAGCTAAACATATTTACTCAATATAATAATAAATGATTTTAGTTGTCGATAGTGGTTCTACAAAGACAGATTGGATTGCATTAGATGATAATGGAAAAGAAATTTTTTCTACTCAAACTTTAGGTCTTAATCCTCAAATGCTATCTAATGAGATTTTGAATGAAAGGATTAAAAATAATTTTGATATTTATAAAAATAGAAACTCAGTAAGTAAACTTTTTTTTTACGGAGCTGGCTGTGGTGTAGATTCTACTCAAAATCGTATTCTAAAAGTTTTCAAATCTATCTTTCAAAATAGTGATTTTGATATTAAAGAGGATACTTATGCTGCAGTTTTTTCAGCTGTGGATAAAGGAGTGCCATCTATTGTTAATATAATTGGAACAGGATCAAATTGTTCATATTATGATGGAGAGAATGTAATTCAAAAAGTTCAATCACTTGGATATGTTCTTATGGATTATGCTAGTGGTAATTACTATGGTAAATATTTAATTAGAGCTTATTATTTTAATAAGATGCCTGAGTATTTAAGAGAAGAGTTTGCCGAAAGTTATGACTTATCTCCTAATACAATAAAAAATAAATTATATAGAGAAGAAAATCCAAACACTTATTTAGCCAGTTTTGCTAAATTTTTAATTGATAATAAATCTAATGAATACTTCAAGGAAATTATTTTTAAAGGTTTAGAAAGGTTTATTGATTATCAAATTCTTCAGTATGATAATTTTAGTAATGTTGACATCCATTATGTTGGGTCTATAGCTTATTATCTTAGAGAGGAAATAACAAAAGTAGCTAAAAAGTATAATATGAAAACTGGAAAATTTATTCAAAGACCAATAAATGGACTAGTTGATTATCATAAAAGAAATATTCTCGATTGATTAAATTGCTGCTATCATTGATATTTCTACATTAACACTCATTGGAAGAGTTTTAACTGCAATAGTTTCTCTTGCAGGCTCATTACCACTCTCAAGGTAGCTACCATATATTTCGTTTACTTCACTAAATAAACTCATATCAGAAAGGAATATAGATGACTTTAAAACATTATTAAAATCCATATCAACTTCATTAAGAATATTTTTAAGATTTAACATTACTTGATGAGTTTCATCTTTAATTGAATCGTTATTTAATTTCATGGATTTTGGTTCTAAGGCAATTTGTCCTGAAATAAAAAGTATATTTCCTTTAAGCACTGCTTGGTTATATGGGCCAATTGGAGCAGGAGAATTAGTAGTATTTATTATTTTTCTTTCCATAATTTAGAGTGATCTATCAGGCTCAGATCTTTTTTCATATTTAAGATCACTAAGTAATCCTGATTTTATGCCAATGAAAAAATTCCATGAAGCTCTAGGACTGAAAGGTACCCAGGAAAAGTCTAATTTCCAACTATCAAGATCTCTATCAAATCTTATTTGAGTGTATGTAAATCCTTTTTGTTTAAAATCATATCCTGAGGAAATCCCAACTGTCCATTTAGGAGTTAATGTTAAATTTGAAGATATCATAAGAGAATTTGTTGAAAAATCTTTTTGTCCTCTAGAATTATTATAGGTTAATGAGTATGCCAAATTTAATGACCATGGCATTTTATAAATATAATTTGTTAAATCTATTTCTTCTTCTTCATCTTCATCCTCTTGATTTTGTCTAGAATCAGAAAAATCTTGAGAAACACCAAATAAATCATCAGCTCTACCACCACCTGAAGTAGATTCATTAATTTGATCTTCTGTTTGTCCTCGTTTAAATGTATTGTTGTTTAACTGATATTGAGTAGAAATATTAGCACTAGTCATTCTTAGAAGTCCCTTCCCAACTTTTGAGTTAAATACAGGAATTCTACTATTATTTTCGTCTAATGCATATGGATCAAATGTTGCGCCTGTATTAACTACAAAACCCTTTGCAATATCTATGCTACCATTAACTCTAATTGGGGATAAATTAAATTCTTCTGCTGCAAGGTTATAGCTAGTGGAGATATTTAAGTTCTTAAAAATGTTAATTTTTCTTAATTCAGTTTGTGTTGAGTCTTTTGGCTTAACTTTTGCTTCTAAAGTGTTTTGAATATTTAAACCAATACTGCTTGAATAGTTTTTTCCTGGCGCTCCATATAGTCCCCCTTGAAACCTTGTGTATTCTGCTGTGTTCCCATTAGCGTCTATTATATATGTATCATAGTATTTTTCAAAACTAGGATTATTTGAATAGGATATGCTTGGGGTCATTGTGTGTCTTATTGACTGAATTTTATTTTTAGGTTTAAAATTTAAGATTCCATAGACTTTAGTAGTAACACTAGCACTATAATTATAAATTCCAAATCTATCAAAACCTGATATAGTATCTTTTACAGCACCTACTCCTTCATTATAGTCACTATAGTTAATTGTTTTTCCTGTCCAAGTATCTTGATATCTTCCACCTACACTTACACTAAAATGTTTGAACACTTTAAAGTTAGTTGCAAAAGGAATATTATGTTGTACACCAGATCTAGCATTTTCGAACATCCCTTTTTTTAATAATAAATCATCAGCAAAAATTGCTCTATTGTCAGCTTTTGAAGAGTATTGGATATTAATGTTTTGTAAGAATCCTTTTTTGGATTTTCCTTTCCTCTCAAATGGATAAAACCTATTTGAATTTAATGTAACTGTAGGTAGGGTTAAATTCACTTCCTGAGATTGAGTATTTTGAGACATATTAGCTGTCAGCGCTAATCTAACTCCAGCTGAACCTGGAAAACTTTTTGAATAATTTATAGATGAGCTAAGATTGTTATTTAAAAAATTCGCAGTATTTAATTGGTTAACAGATTGACGAAAATAGTCACTACTTCCAAAATTTACAGATGCACTAAAACTAGAATTTGGTGATGACTTTGGGTCTTTAGTATGAGTCCATCTAATATTGTAAACAGTTGATTTTCCATATCCGGGCAATCCTCTTTCACTGTTAATTAAATTTTCATATCTAACTGAAAAATTACCACTATTGCTGTATCTTTTTCTATAAGTGCTGCTAATGTTAATACCATAACTTCCATTTGTATAATAATCTCCTAATATGGTTAAATCAAAAAGTTCTGATACGGGAAGATAGTATCCTCCATTTTGAAAAGAATATCCTCTCTCATTGCTTTCATTAATATTTGGAATTATGAATCCTGAATCTTTTGTTTCCTGAGAAGGAAAATATGCAAAAGGCAATCCTATTGGAGTAGGAACATTTTTAATAAATAAGTTTGTGAAACCAGTAATAATATTACCTCCTGGAACTAATTTACCTTTTCTAATTTTAAAAAAATAGTCTGCTTCTTCTGATTCTCCACCCAAAAGGTTTCCTCCTGTTGTAACCTTACCATCTTTTAAATAATATACTGAGTCATTCTGTTTTTTTGTAAGACTGGACAGAATATTCATACCGTTTTCCTCTGATTTTGAGTTCCATATTAAAGCTTTTTGGTTATCAAAATTATATTTAATTGAATCTGGATTAACAACATTTCCGCCTTGTGTAAATGTAGGATATTGAGAAAGATTCCCATTTTTATCTGCAATTCTTCCTGCTGTTACAATATTATCCTTATAATCTAAAATTATAAGTCCTGATGTAAGTAAAACATCTCCATATTCAATTTTAGCATTATTATATAGAAGTATTTTATTATTTTTTTGATCAATTCTTATCGAGTCTGTAGCATCATATTTTATATTATCAAGTAGAACAGATTTTTTTTTGTCTTTTTCTGTTATTATTGAATCTTGAATTATATTAGTTTCTTGAGAATAGGAGAGGTTTAATCCTAAAAAAATAAAAATTATTAAAAAGTATAAATATTTTTTTTTCAAGATTT
>Ga0213861_10003283_pt1 | contig 13371 bp, 12 predicted proteins | sample PICome_4_FD_160110 | JGI IMG/M metagenome (GOLD analysis project Ga0213861, IMG submission 160110) | Coastal seawater microbial communities near Pivers Island, North Carolina, United States - PICO131 | ecosystem: Environmental > Aquatic > Marine > Coastal | place: USA: North Carolina...
ACAGCGTAAATAAAAGTTGCAATAATTGCAGGAACTGCACCTAAACCAAATAACATAATACCTGGAATTAAATAAACGAATGCAGGAATTGTCTGCATTAAATCGAGTATGGGAAGAATTTTCTCTCGTACTCTGTTAGCTCGTGACATCCAAATTCCAATAGGAACACCAATGATTAGACATAAGAAAATACTAATCAACATTATGGATGTTGTCTCAATTGCTTTATCCCAAAATCTTGGGTGTAAAAAACCAATAAAGAATGTACAAAAGCCTACTGCAACAGTAGTTCTAATTTTTTTCCCACTTGCAAAATAAGTAAGCACAACCACCCCAATAATTACTGCTGGCCAAGGAGCTTGAACTAAAAAATTTTTTAATCCCATTAACATTGCAAGTAAAACATTATTTATTGCTTCAAAAATAAAACCGTAATTTTCATTTAGAGACTTAAACGCTTTATTGATCCACGGCATCAAAGGTAGATCTAACCATTTGGGCCAATTAGTTAGCCAAGAAAAATCATTTAATAACTCGCCAACAGAATCAGGTTTTCTTTTTGATGAACCGTAGCTTGTAATTAATAGCCATACGAAAATTACTAATAAGCCGATATTGAATAAATCTCTTTTATTTTTGAACATAAGGATAATTTTTATTTTAAGAGAGCCCCGAAGGGCTCTCAAAATTATTTTGTACTATTGGATTATAGAGCAGCTGTAACTTTTGATGCTACGTCTGCAGGTACCCAATTTTTCCACATTGCTTCAGTTTTTAAAAACTCTTTAGCAGTTAATTCCATATCACCATCAGACTCGTCTTCGTAGAAGGCTAACATTTTGTTAACTACTGCTGTAGGAATAGTATACTTTTCTAAGAAAGCTGTTTCAGCTGGATTAGCTTTCGCCCAATCAGTTAAAACAGATTTTGTTAGAGCCATATCTCTATACTCACAAGCACAAGATTTTTTATAAGCGTCTGGTCCATTAGCTTTGATGTCTTCTACAACTGCAGACATATTATTCCAACAGTCAGCATCAAACTTAGGTTCAGTTAATCTTACAAGATCAACTTTTCCCATTAAACCAGTAGGTGCCCAGTAATAAGTAAAGATAGGTTTTTTCTTAGCAAATGCTCCAGCGATAGCAGCATCTAATGCTCCACCTGAACCTGGATCAAAGTTTGTATAGAAAGCATCTAGACCATACTCTTTTTGTTTAACTAAGTTTACAGTGTAGCAAGTCCAACCTGAAATACAGCTAGTCATTCTACCTTTTGATGGATCCTCTGGATCTTTAAATAGCGCAGCTATTTTTGGATCTTTCATATCCATTACTGATTTTAAATTATATTTATCAGCTGTAGCTTTATCTACGTAGAAAGCTTGCTGAGAGTCTGGAGTGTTCACACCAATATTTTTGATTGTACCAGCTTTTTCGTGAGGCTCGTAGTTCGCAATAATATTGTCGTACCATACTTCAGTAATTACATCTAACTGCTTATCGTAGTGAGCAGCCATGATAGGTGTAGTACTTCCTTTAGTTACTGAAACTTCACAACCATATCCTTTTTCAAGAATAAATTGTGTAATAGCAGTATGAATGTTCGCACTACTCCAGTCAAAATCTCCCAATCTAGCTTTGCAATCACCTGCATTAGCACTTGTTGCTAATAACGATGATACAAAAAAAGCTGAAAGAACTAATTTTTTCAAAAACTTCATTAAGATATCTCCTTTGTTTAAGTTTTATTAATGAGATTAAATAATGAATGAGAATAAAAAACAAGAGCTAGATTATAAATACAACTATTAATTGAATTGAAAAGTCCACTCTTTTATATAATGATTGAATATGAGCATGATTTCTAAATTAGAAAAAAATTCTACATATTTAAAAATTGTTTGGGATGATGGTGAGGAAAGCAAATTTAATTATTTATGGTTAAGAGATAATTGCCCAACAGCACATGATAAAGACTCACGTCATAGAATGTTTAACATTTTAAATGTTACAACAGATATTAATCCAAAAAATTATAATATTAGCTCAAACGGTAGTTTAGAAATTGAATGGAGTGAAGGTGACCATAAAAGTTCATATGATCCATCATGGTTAAGAGAGAATTGCTACACAATAAAAAATAAAACTAAATATGTATCACCCTATAAGTTATGGGATAGCTCTTTACAAAATAATCTAAAGTCAATTGAATTAGAGTATGATGAAATAATTAATTCAGAAGAGGGATTAATAAAATGGCTAGAGCTTTTACATTATACTGGAATATCAATTGTAAAAAATGCACCAACAGAAAAAAATTCTGCATTTAAAGTTTTAAATAGAATTAGCCATACAAGAGAAACTTTTTTTAAAACTCCATTTGAAGTAATTAATATTCCAAAACCAAATAATTCAGCTTACACAGCTCATGCTTTGAGAAATCATATGGATCTTCCTTGGTTTGAGAATCCTCCAGGCTATCAATTTTTACATTGTTTAGTAAATTCTGCAAAAGGTGGAAACTCTTCTGCAGTTGATGCTTTTGCTGTTGCGGATTACTTAAGAAAAAATGAAAAGGAAATATTTGATACTTTAGTATCAGTTCCACTTAAATTTAAAGATAAAGATTATACTCAAGAGGCGCACAGAAGCTTTCATTCTCCCGCTATAACTCTAACCAAAGATGGAGATTATAATGATATTAGATTTAGTGTTGCTACAATGGACACATTAGATTGCGATCCAGATATAATGGAAAAAGTTTATAAAGCTCATCACCGATTTGGAAATTTATTACATGATGAAAGATATCAAATTAATTTTAGGCTAGAACCAGGCGATATATTTTCTTTTAATAATAGAAGACTGTTGCATGGAAGAACTGAATTTGATCCAAACTCAGGTCATAGACATTTACAAGGCTATTATATGGATCGTGATGAAATTATTGGACGATTAAGTTATCTAAAAAAATAATTTTATAAATTTTCAAATATTAAATTATTATCTTTCTTAAATTTATTAAATTCAGACTTTGATTTTATTGTGTAATAAAATTTTTTAATATTTAAGCTCTCTATTTTTTTATTATTAAGATAAAATTTATCTAATATTAAAAAATTAATTTTTCTATTTTTTGATTTTTCTATTATTTTTTTTAAACTTGTTGGTGGACAAAAAGAAAGACCGACTTTAGTATTTTTATTGATACTTAATATTTTGTAAATATTTTCATGCCTAAAAGAAATAAACACGCATTTTGTAAATTTTGATGTTTCTTTTAAAAGCTTTTTTAAAAGAAGCTTTGAAAAAGATGGCTTAATTTCAATAAAAAGAGGGTGCTTATTATTTGATGATTTAAGCAAATCTTTAAGTAGAGGTATAGGTTTACCAAGTCTGATGCTTATGTCTTTTATTTTTGAGTAATTTAGATTTTTAACACTCAAGTTTTTTTTGAAAATTCTCTTTAAAGTGAAATCATGAAAACAGATGAATTCATTATCTTTTGTTGCATGAATATCCGTTTCAATTCCATAACCTTTTTTAAACGATTGTTTAAATGAATTTAAAAGATTTTCTTTAAAGTGCTTGTTTACTATTCCTCTATGTATCAAGTGCATTTTAATTATTTATTTTAGCAAATGCACAAATTTTATTTTTATCAAGATCTCGCAAGTAACAATAATAATCACCAGATCTAATACCTGGAGCACCTTCATCTGCTCCACCTAATTTTATTCCAGTATTATAAAATTTGTTTACTAGATCCTTGGAATTTACTAAAAAAGAAATCTGAGTACCATTTCCAAAAGTCGCTTTTTCTTTGTTGACAGGATTAGTTACATAGAACTCAACTTCATCAGGATTATCTTTTAATGCATAACCAGCATATTTTTCATTTGTAACAACTCTTTGTAAGTTAATTGTATTAAGAAGTTTGTCATAAAAATTAATTGCCTTATCAAGATTGTTGGTGCCAACCATTACAAACCCAATCATAAGTTATTTCCAGCCTGTAACAGTTTTAACTTCTAGATATTCTTCAAGACCCCACACACCACCTTCACGTCCATTTCCTGATTGTCGATATCCTCCAAAAGGAGTTCCAGCATCTGCTGGATTTCCGTTAATATAAACACAGCCTGATCTTAATTTTTGTGCAACTCGGTGAGCTTTAACTTTATCTTCTGTTTGTAAATAATTTCCTAAACCATAAGAAGTATCATTAACTATTTTTACAGCTTCTTCTTCCGTATCAAATGGAATAATTGATAAAACTGGACCAAAAATTTCTTCTTTTGCTATTCTCATCTCATTTGTAACATTAGTAAATATTGTAGGTTTAATAAAGTAACCTTTGTTTAATCCATTAGGTAGCTCAGGTCCTCCAGCTGCTAATGTTGCTCCTTCAGAAATTCCACTCTCAATTAAACTAATAATTTTATCATACTGTGTTTTTGAAATTACAGGACCAATGTGATCTCCCTTTTTTGAAGCTTGATCCACTTGAATTTTATTTGCCTCATCCACTGCATCGCTTACTGCTCTTTCATAAATAGATTTTTCAACCAACATTCTAGTTGGAGCATCACAAGACTGACCAGAATTACTCATTACATTTCGAATACCATCTCTTACTGCATCTTTATAACTGTCAGCAAAAACAATATTTCCACCTTTGCCTCCAAGCTCAAGACACACTCTTTTAATAGTATCAGCTGCATTTTTTGAAATTAATCGCCCAGCTCTTGTTGAACCTGTAAAAGAAACCATATCAATGTCAGGATGACTTGAAATTTGTGATCCTACTCCAGTTCCATCTCCATTAACCAAATTAAATACTCCTTTTGGAAAACCTGCTTCATCAATCATTTCAGCAAATAACATACCTGAAATAGGTGCAATTTCTGAAGGTTTTAAAATCATAGTACAACCTGTTGCAAAAGCGGGCACTACTTTAAGAGCTATTTGATTTATAGGCCAGTTCCATGGAGTGATTAATCCACATACACCAATAGGTTCGTAATAAATATGGTTATTAGATTTTTCATCAAAGTGCTCATCAAACTTAAATTCTTTTAATCTTAAAATAAAATCTTCCAAGTGGGCTTGACCTGATGCTGTTTGAACATCTGTTGCCCAATCCATAGGAGCTCCCATTTCTAATGAAATAGCTTTCGCCATCTCTGAAAATCTTTTTTTATAAATTAATAGTAACTTTTCTAAATAATCTATTCGTTCCTCTTTAGAGGTTTCTTTCCAGGTCTCAAATGCAGTTTTAGCAGCTTTAACTGCTAAATCAGTATCTTCTTTTGATCCTAAAGAAATAACTGCAAATGGATCTTCTGTACAAGGGTCGATAACTTCACAATTATTTTCTTTATATGGATTTACCCATTCACCGTTAATATAAAATTTTTTTTTATCTAACATTTATTTTAACTTATCATAATTATTATATTTCATATCCTTTTTCTTCAGGCTCATTATCAGTAAGCTCTTCTGGAAATCCACTTGCTCTAAAATCTATATTATTTAAATCTTCCATTCTTTTAACAATCATTGACGACCAAGCTCTTGACCCATATTTTTTTTGACCATCTTTAAAAATTTCAACAACCTTTGGCGAAATCTCTAAAGGTGCCCCTAATTTTTTTGCAAGGTCATCAAATAAGCCTGTATCTTTTAATACTAAATCCATTGTAAAATTAATATTATAAGAACCGTTTAATATAACTTGGCTTTCTGTTTCGTGAACAAAAGAGTTTCCAGATGATACCGCAATTCCCTTGTAAGCTTTGGCAAGATCTAAGTTTGATTTTTTCGCAACTGTCCATGCTTCACCAAGAGCAACTAAATGAACGGATGCTAAATAATTGGTTATAACTTTTAAAACTGTAGCACTACCTAAATTACCCGTATGTAATATTTTTCTACCCATAACTGTTAATGCAGGTAAAATTTTATCAAACGCTTCTCTCGCACCACCAACAAAAATTGCAATATTACCTGTTGCAGCTCTATGACATCCTCCGCTTACAGGTCCATCCAATGGAATAGCTTTTTTAGCAATTATTTTTTTTCCAATTCTTTTAATTTCAGCTTCATCAGTTGTACTCATCTCTAACCAAATTTTATTTTCAGATAAACCGTTGATTACTCCATCATCAGATTCCATAACCTCAGCACAAATTTTAGGAGAGGGTAAGCAGGTAATAATTAAATCAACTCTTTCAGCAAGTTCTTTTGCTGAATTTGTAACCTTAGCTCCTTTATCTTTAAATGATTTAGTAAGATTTTCATCTAAGTCTCTAACTGTTAAATCAAAGTTATTTCTCAACAAACTTCCTGCTAGTTTGCCCCCAACATTACCCAATCCAATAAAACCAACCTTCATTAATATCTCCTTAATTTTGATGAATATTCAGACACTAATGTTATATTTGTTTTTAAAATTATGCACTCTGTAAAAATTGAACCGAAATATACAAATCTATCAAACCCAAGAGTTGGATTGATCGCATTAGCCACAGATTTTAGAATAGAAAAAGATTTTATAAGCGTCATTAAAGATCAGAATATAGATTTTTTTGTTAACAGAATTCATTGTTACTTTCCGTTAACGAGTGAAAATTTAATAAAGATGTCTAGCACTGTAACAGAGATATCAGAAGATATTCTGCCTAACGAAAAATTAGATTGTGTTGTTTACGGATGTACTTCAGGTACTATTGCAGCTGGATATGAGAATATTAAAAAGAAAGTTAATATAGCAAAACCTGAAGCAGAAGTTACCACACCAAGTACTGCAGCAATCAATGCATTAAAAAAAATGAAAATTAAAAAGATTGCAATCTTTACTCCTTATTCGAAAGTATTAAACGATGAAGTGATTGATTATTTTAAAAGTGAAAATTTTGAAATTTCTTCAAACGCTTATTTTGATATCTTAAGCGATTTAGACATTGGTAAAGTGGATGAAGATTACTTATATGAAACATTATCAAAAATGGATTTAGGAGATGCAGACGCTCTTTTTATTTCTTGTACAGCATTACCAGCTTTATCAATTATTGAAAAACTAGAAAAAAAATTAAACAAAGTGGTGTTATCAAGCAATCAAGTTTTAATATGGGATACATTACAATCAATTGGAAAAAAAGATTCAATTGAAGGTTTTGGAAAATTATTTAAGAATTAAAGATATGGATTTTACAAAAGAAGAATATCAACGAAGACTTAAAAAAGTTCAAAAAATGATGCAAGAAAAAGGCATCGAATTATTGATTTCACATGATACGAATAATTTAAATTATCTAACTGGTTATGATGCTTGGTCTTTTTATTATGCACAATGCGCAATTGTTCATGTAAATGCAGATGAGCCATTATGTTTTGTAAGAGCACAAGACTCAGGTGGAGCTTATATTAAAACTTACTTGAAAGATGAAAATATAATTGTTTATGACGAAGGTTATATTCATACATGGCCAAAACATCCTTATGATTATCTAGTCCAAATAATTAAAGAGAGAAAATGGGACAAGCTTTCTGTTGGTGTGGAAATGGATGCTCATTATTATACAGCTTTTTGTCATGAAAAAATTAAACAAGGCTTACCCAATGCTAAAATTGTAGACAGCGATAGACTTGTTAATTGGGCAAGATTAGTAAAATCAGATGCTGAAATTGGATTTATGAAATCTGCAGCATTAATTTCTGAAAAAGGAATGAAGACTGCAATGGAGGTTATTAATCCTGGTGTTAGACAGTGTGATGCAGTTGGAGAAATTCAAAAATCATTATTTTATGGAACAGAGGAGTTTGGAGGAGAGTATTCAAGTATTGCAACTTTACTTCCAACAGGAAAAGGAACTTCAGCTTCACATTTAACAGCTACTCAAGATAAATTTGTAGAAGGTGAGGCAACTATTATTGAGTTGTCAGGAGTTTACAAAAGATACCATGCGCCAATGGCTAGAACAGTATTATTAGGTAAACCTGATCAGTTAAAAATTGATACAATGAAGAAAACTATTGAGGCTTTGGAAATGGGTATTAGTGCAGTAAAACCTGGCAATACTGCAGATGATGTAGCACAAGCCTTTTGGAAAATATTAGACAAATATGGTATCGATAAAAAATCAAGAACGGGATACTCAATAGGAATTGGTTATCCACCTGATTGGGGAGAGCATACTCTTAATATATATAAAGGGGACATGACTGTCCTAGAACCTAATGTATGTTTTCATATGATTGCAGTAATGCAATTTGGTGATTGGGGTGTTGAAGCATCAGAAGCTATTAGAGTTACAGAAACTGGAAGTGAGTTATTTTGTAATATGAGTAAAGAATTACACATTAAATAAATTGCTTGATTATCAATCTAACAAATGTTTTAAAGTCATATGAGCAATGATCACTTCGTCAGATTCGAAAATGTAGATAAAAGTTACGACGGTAAACAACTTGTTGTAAAAGGTTTAAATCTTGACATCGCCGAAGGTGAGTTTGTTACAATGCTTGGACCTTCAGGTTCTGGTAAAACAACATGCTTGATGATGTTGGCTGGATTTGAAACTCCAACTAACGGACAAATTTATTTAGACAATAAAGTTATCTCAGATATTCCTCCTCACAAAAGAGGTATTGGAATGGTATTTCAAAACTACGCTTTGTTTCCTCATATGACTGTATATGAAAATTTAGCATTTCCTTTAAGAGTTAGAAAAATTCCAAAAGATGAAGCTGATAAAAAAGTTGATAAAGCATTATCAATGGTATCTCTTCAAGGCTTTGAAGCTAGAATGCCAATGCAATTATCAGGAGGACAACAGCAGAGGGTTGCTGTTGCAAGATCATTGGTATTTGATCCACAATTAGTTTTAATGGATGAACCTTTAGGGGCATTAGATAAAAATTTAAGAGAAAGCATGCAATATGAAATTAAACACATTCATGAAAGTATTGGTGTTACAGTTGTATATGTGACACACGACCAAACAGAGGCATTAACGATGTCTAATAGAATTGCAGTATTCAATGATGGGAAAGTTCAGCAGCTTTCAAGTCCCGATGAATTATATGAAAGACCAGTTAATTCATTTGTTGCAGAATTTATTGGTGAGAACAATACATTTGCAGGCGAAGTATCAGATGTTTCAGGTGACAAATGTAAAGTTAAATTAAATTCTGGTACAGAAATTTTAGCAAACCCTATTGTTGCAAAAGCAAAAGGAGACAAAACTACAATATCACTTAGACCTGAAAGAGCATTAATTGATCCAGACACTAAGATGGACAATAATCATAAAGGTAAAATTGAAGAAGTAATATACCATGGTGATCACACCAGATTAAGAGTAGATCTATTAGGAAATAATCAATTTATTCTAAAAGTCCCAAATAGCTCAAGTAGAATGGATATTAAAGAGGGTAGAGAAATTAATATCGGTTGGAATAGTGTTGATTGTAGAGCTCTAGATCCAAAATAATTATTAACAATTATTTACATAAAAGATAAGACAAATTAACCATAATCAGCTGTTGACTATACTAACTGATATTGTTTTACTTTCACTTTATAAAAACTAAACGTTAACGTTAAATAGGAGAATACATGAAAAAAATAAGTAAATTATTACTTGCTCTTTCTTTTGTACTTTCTGTAACAACTTCAGCATTTGCAGTTACTGTAGTGTCTTGGGGTGGAGCTTACACAGAGTCACAAAAATTGGGTTACGGTGATCCTACAGCAGCGAAACTTGGAATACCTGTAAATTGGGTAGACTACACTGGTGGATTATCAGAAATTAAAGCTCAAAAAGAAGCTGGAAAAATAACCTGGGACATCATTGATGTGTATGCAAAAGACACAATCATTGGATGTGACGAAGGTATTTTCCATGAATTCGATTTTGATAAAGATTTTGCACCTGCTCCAGATGGAACACCTGCAAGTCAAGACTTCTTCACTGGCATGCCTTCTAAGTGTGCAGTTGGAAACATTCTTTACTCATGGAACTTTGCTTACAATGATGCAACTATCGGTGATAAAAAACCAAAAAGTCTAAAAGACTTTTTTGATACTAAAAAGTTTCCTGGAAAAAGAGCTATTTACAAAGGTGCAATGTCTAACTTAGAAATTGCTATCACTGCAGACGGTGTAAACCCTGGTAAAGGTTCTGACTTAACTTACAGAAAACTTGAAGCAGATGGCGGTATTGATAGAGCTATGAGTAAGCTTAAAGCACTTTGTACAGATCCAAATGGTGGATGTGTATTCTGGAATGCTGGAGCTCAACCACCAGAATTACTAGCTAATGGTGAAGTAGTAATGGCAACAGGTTGGAATGGTAGATTCTTCAATGCACAAATGGAAGGAACTCCACTTGTACAAGTATGGGATGGACAAATTCTTGACTATGAATACTTTGCATTAGTTAAAGATGGTCCAGGTTATGCTGACGGTAGTGCTATGAAAGTACTAAGAGAAATGACAAGTACTGAAATGTTAGCAGGAAGTGCTAAGTACATTGCATACGCTCCTTGGAGAAAATCTTCAATCGCTATTATGGAAGCAGGAGAGCCTTGGTTTAAAGATGGTAAGACTAACATGGTACCACATATGCCAACAGCTCCGGCTAACACAAAAAGATACATCCTAATGAACCCTGATTTCTGGGCAGATAACCAAGATGAAATCGGTGAGAAATGGGAAGCTATGAAAGCTGGTCTATAATTTAGTTTTATAGATTAGTATTTTATACTATATTGAAAGGGCAGTTATTTATAACTGCCCTTTTTTATTATGAGCAAAGAACAAATATTATCATCTGACGGTATACCTTTAGAGGAAAGCCTTAAAAAAGCTGAGAGAAAAAATAAGTTAAAAGCTGTTTTATTAGTTGCTCCATTATTTTTATTTATTTTAATTATTTACATTTTTCCAATTGGCGACATGTTATTTAGAAGTGTTGATGACCGTATGATCACTAAAATGCTTCCAAATACATTCAAAGCAATGGAAAAATGGGATGGAAAAGATTTACCAGAAGAGCCAGTTTACAAAGGACTGTATGATGATTTAACTTATTTGAAGAAAAATAAAACTTACGGAAAAATTATAGCAAGATTAAACTATGAAAAAGGTGGCTTTAGTAGCTTAATAAAAAAAACAGTTAGAAAAATTAATAAATTCGAAGAAGGCAATTATAAAGAACAGTTTATCAAAGTTCATAAAAGATGGGGTCAAAGTGAATATTTGATAGCCTTGAAAAATACAGCTCCTAATTGGTCATACGCTAAATATTTAAAAGGAATTGATAGAAAATTTGATCAAGATAGAAATATAATCCAAGTACCAGAAGATAGAAGAATACACAAAACTTTATGGCTAAGAACATTAAATGTTGCCTTTTGGGTCACCATATTCTGCTTTATTCTTGCTTATCCAATTTCTCATTTGTTAGCTACTTTACCAATGAAGTACAGCAACTTATTAATGATTTGTGTGTTACTTCCTTTCTGGACCTCACTACTGGTTAGAACTTCTAGTTGGATGGTTTTACTTCAACAACAGGGACCCATAAATGATTTAATTGTTTGGATTGGTTTAGCCGCCGATGATAACAGGCCTGAATTAATGTATAATGTGATAGGGACTTTTGTTGCAATGACACAAATATTATTACCTTTCATGGTTTTACCTTTGTACAGCGTAATGAAAACTATTTCACCAAGCTTAATGCGAGCTGGAAAATCCTTAGGTGGAACGCCGCTTGTATCATTTGTAAAAATTTATTTTCCATTAACAATTCCTGGTATTGGTGCAGGATGTTTATTAGTATTTATTTTAGCGATTGGTTATTATATTACTCCTGCTTTAGTTGGTGGCGCAAGCGGATCACTAATTAGTAATACAATTGCTTATCATATGAAAAGTTCGCTAGATTGGGCTTTTGCTTCTGCTCTTGGAACGATGCTATTAGTAGGAGTTTTAGCAATTTACTGGGTTTATAACAAACTTGTTGGAATAGATAATATTAAATTAGGATAATAATTATGGCTTTACCAAATCACACACCTCTAAATTATAGAATTTGGCATTACACGTATTTAACTTTTTGTGGTTTGGTTTTTTTCTTTTTAATAGCTCCATTATTTGTAATTTTACCACTTTCTTTTAATGCTGAGCAGTACATTCACTTTTCAGCAAAGATGTTGGCGTTAGACCCAGAAGGTTTTTCTTTAAGATGGTATGAGGACATGATTTATGGAACAAAAAATCCTTGGGGCTTAGCTACTAAGAATAGTTTAATTATTGCTTTCTTTGCAACTATTGGATCAACTGTTCTTGGAACTGTTGCCGCTTTAGGTTTAAGTAGTAGGCATATGCCTTATAAAGCTGCATTCATGGCATTATTAATTTCACCAATGATTGTTCCGTTAATTATTTCAGGTACAGCAATATTTTTCTTTATGGCTAAAGTTGGTTTAGCAGCAACTCACACAGGAATTATATTATCTCATATAATTTTAGGAACTCCATTTGTAGTAATCACAGTTACTGCAACATTAACAGGTTTTGATCACAGTGTGACGAGAGCAGCTGCGAGTTTAGGAAGTAATCCAGTAAATACATTTATGAAAATAACATTACCGTTAATTATGCCTGGTGTAATTTCTGGAGCATTATTTGCTTTTGTAACTTCATTTGATGAAGTTGTAGTTGTTTTATTCTTAGCAGGATTAGAAAACACTACTATTCCAATTCAAATGTGGGTTGGACTAAGAGAGCAGTTAAGCCCTACTATTATGGCAGTTGCGACCTGTTTAATTGTAATGTCTACTCTAATATTAGTGACTGCAGAATTATTAAGAAGAAGATCTGAGAGACTAAGAGGAATTAATAGATAATTTTAATTTTTTCCAACTAATTCCTCATAACTTGAGGAAAGATTTTTAATTAGATCACAGACTTCAAAGTTATTATCTAAAATATTTCCAACAGGTGTTATCTCAGCAGCTGTACCTGTAATAAAACACCCTTTAAAATCAGGTAATTCATTAGGAGATATTTTTCTTTGATGAACCTTTATATTTTTTGACCTTGCAAGATCTATGACGGTTTTTCTTGTTATACCATCAAGAAAAGAATCTGGAATTGGAGTATGTAATTCATTATTTTTGTCTTTGAAAAAAATATTAGCGCTTGTAGCTTCAGCTATATTACCTTCGTGGTCCAACATCAAAGAGTCCGTATAACCATCTTTTTCAGCTTGATGTTTTGAAAGTGTACAAATCATATATAGGCCAGCTGCCTTACTTTCCCATGGTGATGAATTTTGAGGTGGTCTTTGCCACT
>Ga0213861_10003284_pt1 | contig 13371 bp, 15 predicted proteins | sample PICome_4_FD_160110 | JGI IMG/M metagenome (GOLD analysis project Ga0213861, IMG submission 160110) | Coastal seawater microbial communities near Pivers Island, North Carolina, United States - PICO131 | ecosystem: Environmental > Aquatic > Marine > Coastal | place: USA: North Carolina...
AAGCCATTCGTATACCTATGACGGCAGAACAAGAAAGTCTTTTCGGAATCGAAAAACTGAATGTACCCCGGTCGGCACTCCCGGCTATTACGCATGTCGACTATTCGGCACGGATACAAACCGTGCACGAAAACACCAATCCCCGCTATCACGGTCTTATCTCTTCGTTCAAGGAGAAAACCGGTTGCGGCGTATTGATCAATACCTCATTCAATGTCCGTGGTGAACCTATCGTTTGCACCCCCGAGGATGCCTATCGCTGCTTCATGCGCACAGAAATGGATTACCTCGTCGTCGAAAATTTCCTGATGGAAAAATCCCAGCAACCGGAAATCGAAAAAGACGACAGCTGGATGAGCGAGTTTGAGTTGGATTAACAGGAACAGATTTACCATGACAGATCCAATGAGCAACAAGGAATTACGCAACTTCGGTTTCATCACCGGGGGCATGCTGATCCTTTTTTTCATGGGTTTGATTCCATGGATCTGGGATCTCAGCATTCCACTATGGCCTCTTTATGCTGCGGGAATACTGGCGTCGATGGCTTTGGTATGGCCTGCCTCCCTGGGCCCTGTTTACACGGTCTGGATGAAATTCGCTGAGGCACTCGGCTGGGTAAATACCCGAATCATTCTGAGTATCATATTTTTCCTCATGTTTTTTCCGATAGGCATGGTTATGCGGCTCTTCAACGACCCCATGCGACGCAAATTGGACGACTCTGCCTTGAGCTACCGCGTGGAGTCCCGTCTACCGAAGCCTGAAAATATGGAGAGGCCCTTCTGATGTTTGATCTGCTCAAAGACCTGTGGGGTTTCATGAAGGAACGTAAAAAGTTCTGGCTGGCCCCTGTTATTCTCATTCTGGTGCTGTTGGGTGGCCTACTGGTCCTTGCGCAGGGCTCTGCAGTCGCACCGTTCATTTATACCTTGTTCTAGGCACCATGTTTAGACAGTGGAGCAAGGCAGGGCACGCTCGTTACGCTCCCTGACATAGCCAGACATGGCGCTATTATCGATAGCGAGGCAACCGAATTTGCTCACCGAACCGCGTGCTGGTAGGTGAACCAGGGAGTAAGGAGCAATTATCTAGAGTGTGAACTGTGCGCTCTCACCCTTTCCTTGCCGCAACACCAGGGGCACTTCATCCGCCAGATCAACCACCGTAGTCGGCTCCATCCCGCAGTAGCCCCCATCGATTACCAGATCTACCTCGTGCTCCAGGGATTGACGAATATCGTAAGGGTCTACAAGCGGATACTCATCACCAGGCATTATCAGAGTCACGCTCATCAGAGGTTCACCGAGGTCGGCCAGCAGTGCCGCCGCTATCGCATTTTTCGGCACACGAATTCCGACAGTCTTGCGCTTGGGGTGCATGAGACGCCGGGGCACCTCCGACGTAGCCTTCAATATAAACGTATAGGGCCCGGGCGTGGTTTGACGCAATAGCCGGTACGCCGCATTGTTCACCTTCGCGTAGGTGGCAATTTCTGACAAGTCGCGGCACACCAGCGTAAAGTTGTGCTTGTCGTCCAGTTTTCTGATCCGCCGAATTCGATCCAGAGCGGTTTTGTCGCCAATATGGCACCCGAGGGCGTAAGCAGAATCCGTAGGGTATGCAACTACGCCTCCCCCGCGCACGATATCCGCCGCCTGACGCACAAGGCGCGCCTGCGGCGTTTCCGAATGAATCTGAAAGAACTGGCTCAAAACATCATTCTCCGGCCCGTCAGGGTTGAGCAAAACCCTTTGTCCTCCAGCGCTCCCAAACCACCGCCAAGTGCTCAAAGGGCGCGGACTCTAAACCCAGAGGCGCACCATAGGCAGCGTCCTGGTGGAAATCACTTCCCACCGATACCTCCAACTCATAGTGCACTGCCAACGACTGAAGTTGTGCCGCCTGATCTGCCGCCTGACGACCACTGGCAACCTCAATGCCCTGGCCGCCAGCTGTCTTAAAGGCAGCAAGCAGACGCCGCAGTTTCATGTGTGTAAAGCGGTATTTCAGGGGATGAGCCACTACCGCAACACCGCCGGATTGCGTGATCCAGTCGACCACTTGGGGCAGTTCCGGCCAACACGCCTTCACATCGCCGACTTTTCCGCGACCCAGGTACCGGTCAAATGCTTCACTGAAGTCAGCCACGTGCCCCTTTTCCATCATCCAGCGCGCAAAATGCGGCCTGCCCGGTTGACTGCTGCCCGCCACCGCCAGTGCGCCCTCAAGAGCACCCTCGAAACCCTTGGACGCCAAGCGACGCGCTATTATCGCCGTTCTCTCCTGCCGCGCCTGCGCCATGTGCCTGAGACCTTCAACCATCACCGGATGGTCACAATCGATTCCCAGGCCAAGTATATGTATAGTCGCTCCACCCCACTGGCAGGATAACTCCACGCCGGGCACGAGATTCAATCCCGGCGCGGCGAGGGGAGCTACCGCAAGAAAACCCGCCACTGTGTCGTGGTCAGTAATGGCAAGCATGGAAATGCCCTCTGCGGCAGCGCGCTCGACGAGAACCGCAGGGTCAAGAGCACCATCAGAAGCCGTAGTGTGGGTATGGAAGTCAATTCGCACAATCTTTACACTGGTCGGGTTGGCCGCAACCCGGCTCCAATCAAAAGTTTAGTGGGCATAGTAACAGCCGGAGCTGATAAGAATCTATGAAGCAAATAGCTGAGTTTATACCTATCATTTTGTTTTTTATCGTCTACCAGTTGGACGGTGAAAGCATTGCGCTAGCAGGCTGGCATTACCGCTTTGATGGTATATTTTCAGCAACTGCAGCACTGATGATCGCGACACTCCTGCAAGTGGCGATTACTTATGCTGTAACTCGTAGCTTCGAGAAGCGCTTATTGTGGCTGCTGATTGCTGTTTTGGTATTCGGCGGCGCAACACTGGTTTTCCGCAATCAGGCATTTATCCAGTGGAAACCCACTGTATTCAACTGGGTACTGGCACTGGTGTTTGGTGCGTCACAGTTCATCGGCGGCAGGAATCTTATGGAACGCACGCTCGGGACACAAATCCGCTTGCCGAAAAAGGTATGGGCACAATTGAACGCGCTCTGGGTCGGCAATTTTCTGCTGGTCGGTGGCCTCAATCTGTTTGTCGCATACCGCTACAGCGAGCAAGCCTGGGTCAACTATAAATTATATTCTTCATTCGGCTTCATCCTCACATTGACTGTCCTGACTGCAGTGTTGATCAGTCCGCACCTGAAAGAGGAAAACTCGAACAAGCCGGAGCCCGAGCAGGACGAATCGCTATAAAAGGAGATCATCCGAAATGTACTATGTGATAATTTGTGAGGATGTTGAGAACAGCCTGCCGCTGCGTCAGCAGACTCGGGACGCCCACCTCGCCTATCTCGGAGAACTCGTTGATCAGGGCAGACTGAAAGCAGCGGGGCCAAACCCAGCCCTGGACACTGAGGACCCCGGAGACGCGGGCTTCACCGGGAGTCTTATTATCGCGGATTTCGATAGCCTGAAAGCAGCTTCCGCATGGGCAGATGCTGACCCGTACGCCACCGCAGGGGTTTTCCGCAAGGTGACTGTGAAACCCTATAAACTGGTGCTACCGTAATTCAAGATGCCGGTTTACAGGCTTGCCTTGCGGCAGCTAAGATGCCTGACTCGGGTTTGACCATCGCTTTTTTGAACCTTTTAACAGAATAAGGATTTCGCCTTGGCACGCTTCACCGCCCTACTGCTGACGCTCGTATTTTACTCTGGATTAAGCCACACACAGGAAATCCGTTATGTCAGTGACAAACAATATGTGCCACTGCGCAGCGGCGCGGGTAACGAGTACAGGATTGTTCATCGGGGCCTGGTATCAGGTACCCGTCTCAGCGTCAGCCGCACCTCCGGCGACGGAGAATGGACAGAAGTCACCAGTGACGCGGGGCTGACCGGATGGATCCGTTCACAATACCTGATGTCGGAAATGCCCGCCCAGCAGCGATTATCAGTTGCCACGCGCAAGATCGAAAAATCCGGAGAAGAAAGCGCAGACCTGAGTACCCAGCTGAAAACGCTAGAGGCCGAACGAGAGGATCTCGTTATAAAGCTTGACGCCAGCGAAAATGGCCTGGAGCAGGTCCGCCAGGAATTACACCAACTGAAGCAGATTTCGGGCAAAGCAGTTCAGCTCGACACCAGCAACCGACGACTGGTCGAGGAAGCGGAGAACCTGCGCTCTGAGGTGGAAATGCTACAAGCTGAAAAACAACGGCTCACAGACAAACTGGATAGTGAAGATTTTATGAATGGCACTCTAGCTGTACTGCTGGGTGTAATCATAGCGCTTGTCGCACCTAGATTAGCGCCAAAGCGACGAAAAAACTCAAGCTGGTAAAGGAGATTAACGTGTTACGCACACTTTTGTTGTCATTTTCTATTCTGCTCTCTTCAAGCCTCGGCGCACAGGAGAATGTGGAAGAACAAGTTGCTCCCGAAAACCCGGTCGTCGTGCTTCAGACTAGCGAGGGAGACATTACGCTAGAACTTTTTGCGGACAAGGCGCCGATTACCGTAGAGAACTTCCTCGGCTACGTGGACAGTGGATTCTACGAGGGCACTATTTTCCACCGAGTCATTCCCAATTTCATGATTCAGGGGGGCGGGTTTGACAAAACAATGCAGAAAAAAACCACCAATCCGCCGATTAAAAATGAATCGAAAAACCGGATGCACAATACCCGGGGCACCATCGCCATGGCCCGGACCAACGACCCGGACTCGGCAACCGCGCAGTTCTTCATCAATCACCGCTCCAATCTGCAGCTTGATTGGGCTCCGGGACGAGAGGGTTACGCTGTGTTCGGCGAAGTAATTGATGGAATGGACGTAGTGGATTATATCGCAGCCGTTGAGACGGCCAGAAAAGGCTCTATGGGCGACGTGCCTACCGAAACGATCATCATCGAAAGTGTCGAACGAAAGAACCTCTGATGATCGCACTGAGCGTTAATCTCAATAAAATTGCTCTGATTCGCAGCTCCCGGGACACGACCAACCCTGATATACCCATGCACGCGCAGATGTGCATCGATGCGGGAGCAAACGGCATAACAGTGCACCCGAGGCCCGATCAGCGTCATGTCCGCGCCAGTGACTGTCACGATCTCGCCAACACCCTAGAGGTCGAATTCAATATCGAGGGTAACCCCTTCAGCGCTCCCTGCAAAAGCGAACGCCCGGGTGTCGGCGACTATCCAGGCTTTATGGCCCTGGTGCGGGAAATCCGTCCAACACAGTGCACACTGGTGCCCGATGGGGATGAACAACTGACTTCAGACCACGGCTTCGATCTGAAAAAAGATGGGGATCGCGTCGCCCCACTGGTCACCGAGCTGAAATCTCTAGGCATACGAACCAGCCTGTTCATGGACCCTGACCCAGAACAAATTCGATTGGCCGCGCAGGTTGGGACAGATCGCATCGAGTTATATACCGAAACCTACGCCCGCGCCGTCCGCGAGCAGCGCGACATCGGCGCCGTCTTTGAACAATTCGTTACGGCTGCAAGAGTCGCAGTTGAAGCAGGTCTGGGCCTGAATGCGGGTCATGACCTGGATCTGATCAATCTGCCACAATTTGTAACCATTGCAGGCCTGCAAGAAGTCTCTATCGGCCACGCCCTGACGGTGGACGCACTGCGCATGGGTCTGCCGGATACCATTCAGGCTTATCAGCGGGTGCTTGGTAACACATAGTGGATAAGCGCCTGCAGCAGCTTCTGGACAAACAAGACATCACCGAGCTTATCCACGCTTATTGTAATGCGGCAGATAGACACGATCACAAAAAGCTACGTGCGCTATATCACGAGGACGCGACCGACGATCACGGTTCTTTTTTTTCGGGAACGGCGATGGCCTTCATAGACAAAATGCCCGACATTCAGGCTCCCATGAAAATCCTGCACCACAATGTCACAACGGTGAACATTGCGGTGGATGGCGACTACGCTGAGGGCGAGGTCTATGTGCTGGCCTTCCATCAGGTTCAAGTCGACGCCGGAACGGCCGATCTACTAATCGGGGGACGCTACCTGGACCGCTATGAGAAGCGGAAAGATCAATGGAAATTCAGTCATCGGACGATTGTCACAGACTGGGCTCGCCACGCATCTCCATCAGAAGTCTGTCTGGACCACCCCATGATAAAAGGCTCACACATAGGCCAGCCTGGCCCAAACGACCCGTCATATAGCTTTTTTCGTCTATTGCAGCGAGGCATCCACTAGGTATCAAGCCGTGCCAATTGCGCAAACGCAAGCAATCAAGTGATAATACAATGCTTAACTCACACTATCCCTTCCAGTGGAGGGGGCGAGCGGCATGAACACGACACCACGAAAAATTCAGCTCATGGACACCACACTGCGAGACGGAGAGCAGACGCAGGGCGTGTCCTATGCGCCCGAAGAAAAGGTCAATCTCGCCAAGGCCTTGCTACAACAACTGCGGGTTGATCGTATCGAAGTCGCCTCCGCCAGAGTCTCCCAAGGGGAAATGGAGGCGGTAGCCAGCATGAACCAGTGGGCCCAAGAGCATGGTCTCAGTGATCGTATCGAGGTCCTGGGGTTTGTCGATCACACCCTCAGCGTCGATTGGATTCTGCAGACTGGCGGGCAGGTAATCAACCTCTTGACCAAGGGCAGCGAAAAGCATTGTCGTGAACAGCTCGGCAAAACGCTCGAGCAACACCTTCGCGAGATACTGCGCACGGTAGATTATGCGTTGAAGAAAGGTCTAAAGGTTAACGCTTATCTAGAGGACTGGTCCAACGGATATCGCGACAGCCGGGATTACGTTTATGAGATGATGGACAGACTGAAGGACTGCGGTATAGACCATTTCATGCTTCCCGACACTCTGGGTGTAATGTCGCCGGAGGAGGTTTTTGAAAGCCTTACCGACATGACAAGTCGCTACCCCGAGCAACAATTCGATTTCCATCCGCACAACGACTACGGCCTGGCAACCGCCAACGTGATGGCTGCGGTACGCGCTGGCGTCAGCGCCGTTCACTGCACCGTCAATTGTCTCGGTGAGCGCGCGGGTAATGCATCACTGGCAGAAATCGCAGTTGTTCTCAATGACAAAATGGGCATGGAGTTGTCCATTGATGAAAGCTATATAGTACAGCTGAGCACAATGGTCGAGTCTTTCTCGGGTAAGCGGGTACCTGCCAATGCGCCTATTGTTGGCGCCGACGTATTTACCCAAACTGCCGGAATACATGCAGACGGAGATCACAAGGGAGGCCTCTACGAAACGCGACTAAGCCCTGAGCGCTTTTCTCGCACTAGAAGCTACGCACTCGGAAAAATGAGCGGTAAAGCATCACTTATGAAAAACCTTGAGGCGCTGGGCCTCAGCCTCTCAGAAGAAAACCAGAAAAAGGTACTGGCGAGAATCGTCAAGCTGGGGGACTCGAAGGCACAGATTACCACCGATGACCTGCCATTTATCATCGCTGAGGTACTGGAAAGTAAGAATTATCACCATATCAAATTGCTTGGCTGCTCAGTGACCAGCAGCTTCAACTTGACATCCACCGCAACTATCAGCGTGGATGTCGATGGTGAAGAATTACAAGGTGTAGGTTCCGGTAACGGCGGATTCGACGCCTTTATCGCCGCAATCAACGACGTGATGGCACCGAAAAACTACAAACTACCGGAACTACTTGACTACGAACTCAGAATTCCACGAGGCGGGCATACCAGTGCATTAACTGAATGCGTGATCACATGGGATTGTGACGATCAGGAAATTAAAACGCGGGGTGTGCATTCTAATCAGGTTTTTGCCGGTATTTTGGCCAGCCTGCGCATCATTAATTTGCAGCTGCACGAACGTGCCTCCGCAGGCGAGGTTTTGTCGGTGCATGGTGCATCAGAGAGCCAGATATAGGAGAGCCTCCAGACTGCCGCTATTTGGGAACGGGCATCGCTTCCAGCGCAGCGACGACCTTGTCGCCAAACTCAGCGGTTTTGATCATTTTTACATCGCTGCCGGGCTTGGACAGGTCCGGGGTGGAAAAGCCTTCCGCAAAAACGCTTTGCATGGCACGCCAGACATTCTTCGATTCCTCTACCATACCGAAACTATTCTCCAGCATCATCGCGACGGAGCCGATCATGGAGTAAGGGTTAGCGATATTTTGTCCGGCGATATCCGGCGCCGACCCATGAGACGGCTCGTAGTAACTTTTTTCGGGGCCCTTGCAGGCAGAAGGCATCAATCCCAGCGAACCTAGAATGCCGCCTCCCTGATCACTGAGAATATCGCCGAACATATTTTCCATGACCATGACATCGAACTGTCCCGGATTTAGACACAACAGCGTGGCGGCTGCATCCACGAGGATGTGCCGAATCTCAACCTCGGGGTATTCATCGGCGACCTCCTCGAGCACCTCGTTCCACAGCACACTGGATTTCAGAACATTACTCTTGTGGATGTTGTGAAGTACCTTCTTACGGCGCATAGCCAGCTGCAGAGCCTCGTGCATGATTCGGCGAATCTGCTCCTCATCGTACTCCAGCGTCTCCCTGACATAGCGCAGTCCCTGCTCATTCACTCCGACTTCCTTCTCACCAAAGTACAAACCACCCACCAGTTCGCGCACCATGATGAGATCTATGCCCTCACCAATAACCTCAGGTTTTAGTGGGGAAAAATGTGCCAGCCCTTTCGGCAAAGAAACCGGGCGGAAATTTGCAAACGTATTGTAGCGGCGTCGAAGCGGCAACAGAGCTCCACGTTCCGGCTGCAAATCTACTGGAATTTTTTTTGACTCTTCATGACTCAAGCCGATAGGGCCCTTGAGGATAGCGTCGGCATCGTCACATATGGCCTTGGTCGCTTCAGGGAACGGGTGCCCCACCTTGAAATACGCGCCAGCCCCGAATTCTGCTTCGACCAAATTAAAGCTGACGTCATTGCGTTGCTCAACGAGCTTAAATACCTTTACGGCCTCGGCCATGATTTCAGGACCAATGCCATCACCCGCCAACAGGGCTATCGTGTAGTTCGTCATAAAATCGTTCTCTGATTTAAATGGAAAAATCGGTTCAAGCCACAACTGGCCCAGTCGAAAAGGGCGATATTCTACTGTAATCCGACTGATTTTTCATAGGTATCATCCGCGCCCCACTTGCGGCGCACCGCGAGAATGATTTATATACGAGGCACCGACGCGAGCAGTGTCCGCGTATACTCGTGCTGCGGATGCGTGAGGATCTTTTCTGCCGCCCCCTCCTCCACCAGCTTACCTCCTTGCATGACGCCTACACGGTGCGCCATGCCCGGAACGATAGAAAAGTCGTGAGTGATGAACAGGTAGGACACACCTGAATCTTGCTGCAGCGCCTTCAACAACGCGAGCACCTCCGCACGAATCGAAACATCCAGGGCGCTCGTGGGCTCGTCACAGATAATCAGCTCAGGTTTGACAGCCAGTGCGCGCGCTATCGCTACGCGCTGCAGCTGGCCGCCTGATAGCTCATGAGGATAGCGGCCGCTAAAACCCTCTTCCAGATGCACCTTTCGGAGTAAATCGCTCACCGCTTTCTCGCTCGCACCAGGGTCAGTGCCGAGTGCATCGATTCCCTCACGGATAATACCCGCAACCGTCATGCGTGGATTCATGGAGGAATACGGGTTCTGGAATATGACCTGTATTTTGGCACGGTAGGGTTGCATTGCACCTCGCCCCAGGCCTTGCAGGGCTTTGCCCTCGAACAGGATACGTCCACCAGCCAATGATTCGAGATTTAAAATAGCGCGACCAAGCGTCGATTTTCCGCTACCGGATTCACCCACCAGTACATAGGTCTCACCGCGACCAATGCTTAGTGATACACCGTCTACGGCTCGAGTATGGTCTACCACCCGCTGCAGGACACCACGTCGTATTGGAAAATACACCTTGATGTTCTCCAGCTGCAGCAGCGGCGCTCTGCGCGAAACCGGTAAAAACGCATGCAGGTCGGGCAACGCATCAATCAGGCGGCGACTGTATTCCTCACGGGGATTGTGAAAAAACGTCTCTACAGGCGACCTTTCAATGATCTCGCCTGCGTACATCACCGCCACTTCGTCGGCGATACTGCTTACCACAGCCATATCATGCGTGATCAGCAATACCGCCAGTTGGCGTGTTCGGGTGAGCCCCTTGATGAGTGCGAGAACCTGCTCCTGAATGGTCACATCCAGAGCTGTCGTGGGTTCATCTGCAATCAGCACATCAGGCTCGCATGCTAACGCCATAGCAATCATGACGCGCTGCTGCTGACCACCGGACAGCTGATGTGGAAAGAAGTGGTAGCGCTCCTGCGGATCCTGCACCCCCACCTCTGCAAATATCTGCATTACGCGGCGCCGCAGGCTCTCTCCTCGCACCGGGGTGTGCAATTGCAATGTCTCTGCCACCTGCTCACCGACCTTCTGCACCGGATTAAGGGCTGTCATGGCATTTTGGAAAATCATCGCCACACGTTCACCCCGCATGGATTGCATCTCAGCCTCTGGCAGGCCAAAAAGGTCCTGTCCGCCTATCCTGACCGAACCGCTGGTAATCGTCAGCGCATCGGGCAGCAGACGCATGGCGGCAAGGGAAGTTACGGATTTACCGCTGCCTGACTCCCCGACCAACGCGAATACTTTACCGGGGTGCAGCTCGAAACTGACGCTCTTGATGATCTCAGCGGACGTCGCGGACACCTGCACTCGTAAATCCTTTACCTGCATGGCCGAAGGTGACGTCATGCTGAAGCTCCGTTTGCGCTGGTCCTGGGGTCGAACGCGTCTCGAACCAGATCAGAAAACAAGTTGGCGGCCAGCACCAGAACAAACATGAAGAAGAACGCGCCACTTAGTGTCCACCAAATGGCTGGCTCCCGAGACAATTCTGAGCGAGCGCTGTTGATCATATTGCCCCAGCTTCCCATCGACGGATCAACACCGACACCAATGTAGGACAGGACTGCCTCCGCCAAGACCAGTGCGCTAAAATCCAATACAAAAGTAATCAGAATAATGTGCGCGACATTAGGCATAACGTGGCGAGACAGTATGCGCGCATGGCTGACACCAAAAGCATGGGCCGCTTGCACATATTCGAGCTGACTGATTTTCAAAGTTTCTGCCCGAATCAGACGGCAGAGGGATGACCAGCTTGTCACGCCGAGAATAAAACACAGCGCCACAAATCGGGCATCGGCTTTTTCCAGTCCAATAGAAAAAGCCTCAGGGTTCAAATCAATATAGACCTGGAACAGGAGCACAGAGGCCGCAATAAGGAGAATACCCGGTATAGAACTGAGCGTTGTGTAGAGGTACTGAACGACATCATCTACCCAGCCTTTGAAGTACCCTGCCAGAACCCCCAGAGTTATAGCAATAGGCATCATTATCAATGTAGCCAGAGTCCCCAATAAGATACCCGTACGAATCCCCTTGATGCTCTGGTAGGCCACGTCGACGCCACCGAGATCCGTACCCAGTAAGTGATAATAGCGACTGAGACTCACCAGCCAAGTGCCAAGGCAAATCACAACAGCCAGGGTCAACCACGCATACCTCCATGGGAGCTCACTGCTGCGAGTGAGCAGCCAGGGTAGAGTCAGCACAACGAGCGATATGATCAGCCCAATGAACAAGGCTTGTAATGATTTCAGCACAATATCCGCAGCGCGATCTCCACTGTGCTCTAGATGCGTGCCCGCGTGCTCAAGCACGGGGAAATCTCTAAAAGGGCGACCCTGACTATCCTTCATATTTTGTTTCTCGAAGGATTTCAGCGCGAACGGCGCAGAGTATGTGCGCTCGTAACGATCACCCATCCCGCCGAGAATCACATCGAGTACACTGGTTGCCTTGTTTTCGTAAAATACCTGCTGCGCTGCGCCCGGAACCGGTGGCAGCGCCCGACGAAAATGTAAAGAATCGAGTAGCGCAACACCGACATAAACGAGAATCAAGGTAAACGTCACCATACCTAGCGGACTACTGAATACCTGCGACCAATGCGCACGTGTCTGCGGATTTTTTCGGAGCTGCAGGAAGAAAAGACCAAGCGCGACCACTAGCAGAAATATCAAAGCGTCAGACCAGAGTATGAGTACTTTCAAAATCTACTCCAGGCGCACTCTGGGGTCTGCCCAGGTATAAGATATATCGGTGAGAATCAGCCCCACGATATAGAGGATGGAACCGAGAAAAACCATGCTCCGAACAATAGCGAAATCCTGCGACTGAATCGCATCGAGCATGTAACTGCCGAGACCGGGTATTCCGAAAAAGGATTCAATCAGTAGGCCTCCCATGAACAGCGACGGGATAATTACCACCACACCCGTGAGTATCGGTATTAGTGCATTAGGCAAAATATGTCGAAAAAGAATACGAATTTCACTGGCGCCTTTCGCCCTGGCAGTGCGCACGTAGTCCTGATTAGCCTCCTCGAGGAATAGGGTGCGGTACCAGCGGGCTCCAGATCCTATCCCGGCTATCACACCGACAAGTACGGGCAATAGAATAAATTTCCACACTTGCGCATCCATGTGGAAACCGGAAATCGGCACCAGCTTCCAGACTCTGGCAACGAGATACTGCCCGCCGATAATATAAAACAGGTACGAAATAGACATTAGTGCCACGAATATAAATACCGCCCAGCGATCGAGCCTGGTCGCATGAAACATGACCACCAGCAACGCGACACAGATGTTGACCCAGATTCCCACTGCGAAGGTGGGCAAAGCAACCGCGAGACTGGGCCACATTCTGGTAGAAACATCTGTCGTGATATCACGTCCACTTTCCGAGCGACCGAAGTCAAAAGCAAATAACTTGACTGATTTGGTAAAAAATATTGTCTCGATGAGCATACCTTCACCGGCAGCTTCCTCGTTGTAGAACAGCGGGAGATCATAGCCATTTTTTTGCTTCCAGGACTCTATCGCCTCGGGGGTGACATATTTCTCGCCCAGCTGGGAAGCAGCCATGTCGTCAGGAGAATTCACAACAAAGAAAAGCATGAACGTCAACAGGTTGACGCCAATCAGAATGGGAACCGCATAAATTAGTCGCCTGATGATATACGCCAGCATTTTTCCCTCTCCTATTGACCTACCGTCTCGCGCTGTCGCCGCCTGTAAGCCAGAATGCCCGGCAGGGCCAGACCAGCCAGCAGCAACAAGCCGGCATAAATTGGCCACGTCACGGGCTTGTTCCAGAGTTTTTGCATTTCTCGCCGCATCTCGGTGTCGATACGGGTGTACTTTAGCGTTGCCTTGGAAATCCCGTGACGTTTATTGTTATGAACCCAACTATTATTGAGG
>Ga0213861_10003287_pt1 | contig 13363 bp, 11 predicted proteins | sample PICome_4_FD_160110 | JGI IMG/M metagenome (GOLD analysis project Ga0213861, IMG submission 160110) | Coastal seawater microbial communities near Pivers Island, North Carolina, United States - PICO131 | ecosystem: Environmental > Aquatic > Marine > Coastal | place: USA: North Carolina...
AGTCATTGATTTGATCAGAACTGTCTCCATCGATTTTAAAGGTTAAAAATTGAATATTTGGATATTTGTTTGACAAATAATTGATGCGTACCCCCACATAAGATTTTGATACATATTTAGGACTCCAAAAAAACAAGAGTGTATTTTTACCCTGAATAACATCTTGAATGGGATAGCTTGCATTGGTAAAATCATGGATGTAGAAGTTTTCCATTTCATGATCCTTATGGATCGCTTGGTTGTCTTTCAATAGCCTCCGGACTAAATTTTTGTCTTTTTCATTTGAACTCAAACCAAAAAAGACATCAAATTCTTTCGGATTGATTTCACACGTCGATTTTTTATAAAAATGACTGATTACTGTTTGTTTTAAAAATGCATTTTTAAACGTTTCGGAGCTTACTTTTGCGTCAATTGTATTTAAAAGATCTACCGTAAAATTAGAAGAGAAATTATTTTGCATGGGAGCATGGCGCTTGGCATAAGTTACATTGTATAAATAATTTGTAATGTATTTACTGTAGGGTTTGTAATACATTAAAGCATCTCTATTTATATCAACGTCTTTTCGATATTCATAAAATGATACAGGTAGGGTTGGAAAATGCGTTAATTTTAATTTTTTTGCATGAGAGATGGGATAACTTTCTATTCGTGCATAAACCGGGTAAGTAAGCGCTATTTTTAATAGTTCCTTAAATTTTGGAGTTTCTGTTGGATGTCTTTTCGCATAAGCCTCATGGGTTTTTCCACGAAGTAAAATGATAGAGTCTACTTTTGCTTTAAATGGAATTGGTTTTAATGAATTGTATCTGTAAAAAGTTTTTTCATCTTTTTCAAATTGTAAAAAACAATCAATTAAAACATTATTTCGTTCAGCACCAATTCCTGAAAAAACCAACGACTCATCAAAATCCCAAGTATTTAAGCTTAGCATTATACTGTCTTTAGGTTCGATGTATAAAAATTGATTTTCGTTTCCATGAACAAAATAATAAAGTCCCTCTTGAATCGTATCTAAGATGCCACCAAATTTATTTTCAGCATTGATTGGAAAAGTATCAATTACTTTTTCCATAGCATATAAAATGACATGATTGCTTTTTGGATTCATTATTTTACCTCCAAAATAAGTGGCGTTGCTTTTTACGTCTTTGTTACAACTAACAAAAACAGTTAAAAAAATGCATGCTGAAAATAAGGCAATATAGGGTTTCATTACTCAGGGGTATTCATCAAGCAAATTTACGCATCTGCAGCACTATATATTGTTAATTAGCTGTTAAAAAGCCTATTTTAAAGGTAACTTTATAAATTAAAGGATACAAAGGAGCTTGTACTTTTTGTTTCGGAATTAATTTTTTAGTTGATTGCAAAACAGCTGGATTTCTCTATGAAAAAACAAAATCAATTTCCTATTTTTGCAGCAAATTTAAAAATAATAAAAAGCATGTTGTCAGTTTCTAATTTATCAGTTCAGTTTGGAAAAAGAGTATTATTTGATGAAGTAAATACAAAATTTGTTCAAGGGAATTGTTATGGAATAATTGGCGCAAATGGAGCTGGTAAATCTACTTTTCTTAAAATTATTTCTGGAAAAATGGAGCCGACATCAGGACAGGTGCATTTAGAAAAAGGAAAGCGAATGTCTGTTTTAACGCAAGATCATTATGCTTATGACGAGTTTCCCGTATTGGAAACTGTAATTATGGGAAACAAAGATTTGTTTAAAATTAAAAAACAAATTGACGATTTGTATGCAGATTATACAGATGAAAATGCAGAGAAAATAGGAGAGCTTCAAATTACTTTTGAAGAGATGAATGGTTGGAATGCAGATTCCGAAGCAGCAGCGATGTTGTCCAATTTGGGTATCAGAGAAGAGTTGCATTATACTTTAATGAAAGATTTGGATGGAAAGCAAAAAGTGCGTGTGTTAATAGCACAGGCATTATTTGGGAATCCGGACGTACTTATTATGGATGAGCCAACCAATGATTTGGATTTTGAAACCATTGCATGGCTAGAAAATTTCTTGGCAAATTTTGAAAATACGGTAATAGTTGTCTCTCATGATAGACACTTTCTAGATGCCGTATGTACGCACATTTCGGATATTGACTTTAGTAAAATAAATCATTATTCTGGAAATTATACTTTCTGGTACGAATCTAGTCAGCTTGCGGCAAAACAAAAAGCGCAACAAAATAAAAAAGCAGCGGATAAAAAGAAAGAATTGGAAGAATTTATCCGTCGTTTTTCAGCCAATGTGGCCAAGTCAAAACAAGCAACTTCTCGAAAGAAGATGATTGATAAATTAAATATTGAAGACATAAAACCTTCAAGTAGAAGGTATCCAGCAATTATTTTTAAAAGCGATCGAGAAGCTGGAGATCAGATTTTAAATGTAGAGGGCTTGTCCAAAGATTTTGAAGGAGAGAAATTGTTTGCCAATGTAGATATCAACCTTAACAAAGGAGACAAAGTTGCGATCATCTCAAAAAATTCGAGAGCAATTACGGCTTTTTATCAATCGGTTACAGACAATACAAAACCTGATACAGGTACCTATAGTTGGGGGGTCACCACTACCCAGTCTTATTTGCCCCTTGACAACGCTTCTTTTTTTCAAAATGGAGATTTGAATCTTGTAGACTGGTTGCGACAATATGCCCAAACAGAAGAAGAACGTGAAGAAGTGTATATCCGTGGTTTTTTAGGAAAAATGATTTTCTCTGGTGAAGAAGCTTTAAAGAAAAGCAATGTTTTGTCAGGAGGTGAAAAGGTGCGTTGTATGCTTTCGAGAATGATGATGAAAAGAGCAAATATTTTGTTATTAGATGAACCTACAAACCACCTGGATTTAGAATCCATTCAATCTTTAAACAATTCATTGATTAACTTTCCAGGAACGGTACTTTTTTCTACACATGATCATGAGTTTGCACAAACCGTTGCAAATCGTGTGATTGAGTTAACACCAAAAGGTGTTATTGATAGATACACAACCTTTGATGATTATTTGGCGGACCCAAAAATAAAAGAACTAAGAGCTAAAATGTATTCTTAAAAAAAGAAACGTTTTTTTTCTTTATTTCTTCTGTAAAGGGCTAATTATTTTCACATCTGAGAAGGAAATTGCACCTCTTATGACCCCATCAATTGTTGTTTTCAAGGCAGCAATCATTTGCATTTTTAGTTGTGATTTATGGTAAATTAAACTCACTTCCCTGGCTGGTGGTGGATTGGTAAATTCTCGAAGATGACTCTTGTCATCATCATTGAGGTCCAACGTATGCAAATAGGGGAGTAAGGTCATCCCCAAACCTTCTTTAGATAACTTGATTAGGGTATCAAAACTACCGCTTTCTAAACGGAATCTTTTTTTATTTTCAAGTTTGTGTGTGCTGCAAAGATTAATTACACTGTCCTTGAAACAATGTCCGTCCTCAAGAAGTAAAATGTCATCTACTTCCAATGCTTCAGAAGTAATTTGTTTTTTATTGAAAAGCCGGTGGTTTTGAGGAACCAATCCAACAAATGGCTCATAATATAAAGGTTCTTCTTTAATTGCAATGTTTTCTAAAGGGGTTGCCGCAATTGCCGCATCGATATGACCGTCAGACAATTTTCGTATGATATCTTCCGTTGTCAACTCTTCAATGATCAATTTTACTTTCGGGTATTTTTTTGTAAAATTGTTGAGAAACATGGGAAGAAGCGTGGGCATAATCGTGGGAATAATTCCCAACTTAAATTCACCGCCAATATATCCTTTTTGTTGATGTACAATATCTAAAATCCGATTACTTTCGTCAACAACTACTTTTGCTTGTTCAACAATTTTTTTTCCAACTTCTGTGAGTTCAATTGGTTTTTTTGATCGGTTAAATATTTTTACCTCCAATTGGTCTTCAAGCTTTTGAATTTGCATGCTTAGCGTTGGTTGTGTTACAAAACTATGTGCAGCTGCAACCGTAAAATTTTTGTATTCAGCAACCGACAAGACATATCTTAATTGTGTAATTGTCATAACTATAGTAATTTTTGATAAAGATAATAAATCCATCAATAATGATGATAGTAGATCCATTATTTTTTTATTGCTGTGGATGCCATCCTTTGTTATAAAATAAAAATCAAATGGAATAAAGGTTTTAATGAAGAGTTCAAAAAAAAGAGAAGCTTGCCGCTTCTCTGTTTAAATTTAAAAATTGTTGTTATTCTTCTGAGGCTTTTTTTTGCTCCGCTACTTTTTCGAGTTCTTTTACCGAAAGTACTTTTAGAAAGGAAGGATGTTGTTCAATTGCATATTCAATTTTAGTAATGATATCCGCCACTTCTTCATGTTCATAATCAATGGTTAAAGGAGGCTTAATGACCATCGATTGTAGGACACTTCGCTTTTTTATTTTGAGTCCTTTTTTATCAAAAGAACGTCTAAATCCGTCAATAACCACAGGGACAACAACCGGTTTGTATTTTTTTATAAGATGTGCTGTTCCTCTTCGTATTGGTTTGAAAGCTGTAGTTGTTCCTTGAGGGAAGGTAACTACCCAACCATCCTCCAATGCCATTCCTATTTTAGAAACATCAGACATTCTTACTTGTCGATTAATGTCTTCCCCTTTGCTTCTCCAAGTTCTTTCTACAGATACAGAGCCCGCATAACCAAATATTTTAGGAACAATACCTGAGCGCATGGTTTCCCCTGCGGCGATAAAGTAGAAATTTAGTTTTGGATTCCATAAATAACCAACATTTTTAAGCGTATTGTCTCTGCCTTTAAGAGCGGCATTAAACACATGAAACATAGCGATTACGTCAGCAAAATACGTTTGATGATTTGAGATAAACAGGACGTTTTTTTCGGGTAAATTTCTGATAATTTCAGATCCCTCTATTTTTAAATTGTTAAAGCGACTAAATCTACTGTGGAAAAATACACCAACAATTCTAATAATCCATTTTTTTATGAAAAGTATATGTCCAAACGGATTCCTTTTAAATAGGGGCATGATAAAAGTTCTTTTATTCGCAGCCAATTTACAAAAAGAAATTAGAATTTTTCTAATTGAACAGCGCTTTAATTTCCGATAACATCATTGCTGTAGCTCCCCATACAATGTAATTATCTAATTTAAAGCAGGGTACCTTCATCGTGTCCCTATAAGAAGTAGACATCGCTACTGAGTCAATATTCTTTTCGTTTAATAAATCTTCTAGCAGTACTTCAATCGTATTGGCTACTTCATAATTTATATTAAAAAGAGGACGATGTTCTACATAGCCCAAGAAAGGGGTTGCTAAAAAATTACTGGGTGGAATATAAACGGTTGTTAGTTCTCTTACAATGTGTATGGTATCCGAATGAATTCCCACTTCTTCAAAAGTCTCTCTTTTAGCAGTTTGGGCTAAATTTTCATCATGGGCTGCTTTTTTACCGCCAGGAAAACTAATTTGTGCAGAATGTGTGCCTTTGTAACTCGCTCTTTTGGTGAGTAAAATACGTGTTTTATTGGAGTCGTCTGGATAAAATAATGCCAAAACTGCGGCCTTTTTAGGGTTCTTTGCTTTGATCATCGCTTCATCATAACGCAACCTTAACTGGGGAGCAAATTTAAATTGAGCATCCAAACCTCCAAGTTTCGTGGTTTTAAAATCAGGGATCTGTGCTTTAAAATCAATAAAATTCATTTAAAATAGAGCTTTAACCAGACTTAAAATTTTTTAATGAAAAGAAGTCTTATTTGTGATAAAAATAAAGCAACTTTTTTCTGAAAGCGAATGCATTGACAATCATTCAGAAAAATAGTGGAAGATTTATTCTTTAAAAAGGAAGCCGAGTCCCAATCTACTTAAAAACTTTTTTTCAAAAGCCCAAAAAAATTTAAATTGACCAAACAACCATCCAACCAAAGGTAAGGTGAGTTGGTAAATAGGAAAAATTAATAAAATTCGCAATGGCCAATATATAAGTGAACTCACTGTCTCGGGAGATAAGCCTAAAAAAACAGTAATGGGTTTGGCTACCCAAGCCGCAAATGAACCGTTTATTGCAAACACTACAAGAATTGCAATTAGCGACCAGTTGCTTTCAATTTCCCAACGTTTTTTAAGTTTTTCCATCCTGCGAAATTAAGGACAAAAAAAAAGGCGAACAAGTGATTTTCGGTGTAATTTTAAAAGAATTTCTACAGGCAAAGTAAATGTTCGAAAAGAGGGCTTCGCTGCTCCCTACAATGTTTCAAAGTTACCAGCAGGATTCAAGGTCTTTTTTAAATTTTTTTTTTACCTTTCAAGTCTCTAAATTCAGAAACATTACATATGAAAAAACTAGCATTGCATTGGAAGATATTAATAGGTATGGTCTTCGGAATTGTTTTTGGTTTTCTAATGAATTCTCTTGAGGGTGGTAAAGATTTTGTAACAGATTGGATCAAACCTTTTGGAACTATTTTTATCAATCTTTTAAAGTTAATCGCTGTCCCCTTAATCTTAGCCTCTCTAATCAAAGGGATTTCAGATCTAAAGGATATTTCTAAGATTAAGAAAATGGGGATGAAAACCATTGTTGTTTATGTTTTAACAACTGTAGTGGCCATTGTTATAGGATTGGGAATTGTGAATGTAGTAAAACCAGGCGAGGGAATGTCTGCAGATACCATTGAAAAAATAAAAACAAAGTATGAAAATTCCTCAGGTGTAGCAGATAAACTATCAAAGGCAACTGTTCAAAATGACGCTGGTCCTTTGCAAGCATTGGTAGATATATTTCCAAGTAATATTTTTCAGTCTTTTGCTAGTGCAAGCATGTTGCAAATTATCTTCTTTGCCCTGTTTGTTGGAATCTCTTTGTTATTGATTTCAGAAAAGAAATCGAAACCATTAATGGATTTCTTTGATTCGTTAAACGAAATGGTCATGAAAATGGTAGATCTTATCATGCTTTTTGCTCCCTATGCCGTTTTTGCCTTATTGGCAAATGTCATGATTGCATTTGATGATACTGAGATTCTATTGAAATTACTCGTGTATGCATTGTGTGTAGTTGGAGGTTTGTTTTTAATGATTTGTTTCTATCTCCTTTTGGTTAGTATCTATACAAAGAAAAGTCCTCTTTGGTTTCTAAAACAGATTAGTCCAGCACAACTATTAGCATTTTCTACAAGTTCTAGTGCTGCTACATTGCCAGTAACCATGGAGCGAGTGGAGGAGCATCTGGGTGTAGATAAAGAGGTTTCTGGTTTTGTGCTGCCTGTAGGCGCCACTATTAATATGGATGGAACTAGTCTGTATCAGGCCATTGCTGCAGTATTTATCATGCAAGTGATTTGGCCAGAAGGACTTACGTTCTCAAACCAATTAATAATTGTAGGAACTGCTTTGTTAGCTTCCATAGGCTCTGCAGCAGTCCCAAGTGCCGGTATGGTAATGCTAGTAATAGTATTGGAATCTGTTGGATTTCCTGAAGAATTATTGCCAATTGGTTTGGCATTAATCTTTGCAGTTGACAGGCCTTTAGATATGTGTAGAACAATGGTAAATGTTACTGGAGATGCAACCGTATCAATGATCATTGCAAAATCGTTAGGGAAATTACGCGACCCGAAACCCCAAAATTGGGACGATCATTATGAGAACGTAAAATAGCCATTCAAAAAATAGAAAATAATAAAGTGAAGTGCATACTGAGGTATCTGCTTCACTTTTTTTTTAAAGTCATTTCTAAATGTTAAACAATTTTTTTTAAAGCGCTAAAACAATCAATTACAGCATCTGCGTTTTCGAGTGTTTGCCCTTCTGAGCGTATATTGGCGTATCCATAAACAAAAATACCCGCATCATTGGCCGCCTTAATACCATTGTCTGAGTCCTCAATAACAATACAGTTTTCCTTTGGAGTTTTCCCTAAAAGGGCGGCTTTCTCAAAAATTTCTGGATGTGGTTTTGAGGCAGTTAAATCGGCGCCACTTATTTTTGCTGAAAAATAGGAATGCAATTTGAAACGATCAAAAACACGGTTAATATTGACCATTGCAGAGGAAGATGCCAAAATTAAAGTCAGTTCTTTTTCATAGAAATAGGTTATAATTTCTTCAACGCCCGCTACCAAATGCAAATCTGGATTGCTCTCGAAAAAATTCACATAACGTCTGCGTTTTTCTAAAACCAACTCATTTGCATCCAACTCCAAATTAAAATGTGCAATCAGTCGCTGAAAAGCATTGATTGTAGAGGAACCAGTTAGTGTTTTATAGAGTGTTTCAGAAACCTCTAAACCCAAAGAAACAAAGGTTTCATAATAAGCTTTTTTGTGAATCTCTTCAGAATCTATAATTACACCATCCATATCAAAAATGACGCATTGAATATTTTTTGGAACTTTTTTCATTTGTTTTTGATTGTCTTTTACAGGCCTAGATCCGATGGAATAGCGGACGATAAAAAGCGTTTTTTTAAAGCTGGATTTGGTTGCATACAACGATCGCTTTGACCAAACCACTGGTACCTTTTTTTTGCAATGAAATCATAGATTCGGTTTCTTAAAAAAGGAGGAACAAGCCAACAGATTTGTGTCAAATGCCACCATCCACCAAAACTATTCATTATTTTTAATACTGCAGTTGATTTATAGGCAAAGTTCTTGGGTGATTCATAAAGTATTATAGAATCCATTTTCAAAAGGTCAATTCCTAAATTCTTTACAAATGTTGCACCAATTTCGGATTGTAATGCACAGAAAACAAAATTATCTTTGGTGTCCCAACGAATGACCTTTAAAACTGATTTGTTGCACAAATTGCACATTCCATCAAATAAAATTATTTTTTTGTGCTTGGGTAAATCAATCATTTTTTCAGCTACTAGTATGCGCTACAAAAGTACTTTATCTTTTTTATATTTTTCCACAAAATTATTAGAACAAATTGTAACAATTTTTTTATTGATACGTCTTACCTTTGAAGTTGCTTATAAATAGAAATATACCTGCTGGTTTGAATAGAAAATAATATCGGAAAGTAGGGTAGAAAGTACTTTGGATAAAAATTTAGCAATCAATGATTAAAATAGAAAAGCTCCACAAATCATATCCTATTGGAAAGGATTCATTACACGTTTTAAAAGGAATTGATTTGCATATTAAAGAGGGCGAATTTGTTTCTATCATGGGATCTTCAGGCTCTGGAAAATCTACTTTATTGAACATTGTTGGTTTGTTAGATATTCATGATGCAGGAAACTACTATTTAAATGGTCAATTGATCAAAGATTTGAATGAGAAAAAAGCAGCCATTCTTAGAAATAAATTTTTAGGTTTTGTTTTTCAGTCGTTTAACTTAATTTCTTACAAAACCGCTTTAGAAAATGTCGCATTGCCTTTGTACTATAAAGGAATGAATAAAAAAGAGCGTTTAAAAGTTGCCATGGATTACTTGGATAAAGTAGGTTTAAAAGACTGGGCAAGTCATCTTCCAAATGAATTATCTGGAGGGCAAAAACAACGGGTTGCCATTGCAAGGGCTTTGGTTACAAATCCTAAAGTAGTCTTAGCTGATGAGCCAACAGGAGCGCTAGACACTACTACCACAGATTCTGTGATGGATTTACTAAAAGACATTAACGATGAAGGAATGACTGTCTTTGTAATTACACATGAAGAAGAAGTAGCAAATCAAACAAAAAGAATTGTTCGACTAAGAGATGGAGTGATTATAAATGATACGCTTACTAAAGTCGCCAAAGCACTATAATTATGTTCGATGTAGATCGTTGGAGAGAAATTTTTCAAAGTATTAATAAAAACAGGTTGCGTTCTGTAATGTCTGGATTTACAGTTGCATTTGCAATTTTGTTATTTACCTTACTTTTTGGAGTTGCCTCTGGATTGGGTAATTTTTTCAAAAGTGCTTTTGCAGATGATGCACAAAATATGATGTTTGTTCGAGTTTGGAAAACAACAAAACCTTATAAAGGATTGCAAACAGGAAGAGCAATTCAACTCAAAAATACTGATTATAATTACGTTACCGAGGAATATGAAGATCAAATTCAGTATCAATCGGCAAGAATTTATAAGAATTTTTCAATCAAATATAAAAACGAAGCTAGTACCTACAATGTAAGAGCTGTTCATCCAGATCACCAATTTTTGGAAAAAACCTTGATGGACCAGGGACGCTATCTAAATAATAGAGATCTTCGAGAAAAATCCAAAGTTATTGTTATCGGTCGATTGGTGAAAAAAGATTTATTTGGTGAAAAACCAGCTCTTGGAAAAAGAGTGAATGTAAACGGAAGTTCTTTTTTGATTATTGGAATCTTCTCAGATGAAGGAGGAGATAACGAAGAGCGAATGGCCTACATTCCAGTTACTACGGCCCAGATGATGTATGGAAACAATGATTACATTAATCAGATTAATTTAGGATACAATCCAAGTTTAAGTACAGATGCTGCCATTGCTTTTGGTAAAAAAGTAGAACGCGACATGCGTAAAAGATTAAACATCCATCCAGATGATCAAAGTGCATTGTCAGTTCGAAATATGGCTGAAGCCAATAAATTTGTTGGTATTTTAATGTTTGCTTTGTTTTTGATCATTGGTTTCATTGGTTCAGGAACGCTTGTAGCAGGGATTATAGGCATTAGTAATATTATGATTTTTGTGATTAAAGAACGTACCAAAGAATTTGGTATTCGAAAAGCCTTAGGGGCAACACCAGGATCTATCGTTGGAATGGTTGTACAAGAATCTGTACTGATCACTACATTAGCAGGATATTTTGGCTTAACACTAGGAACCTATATATTAACTGCCATTGGAAATAGTTTGGAAGAAAAATATTTTATCAAAGACCCAAGTGTAAGCCCTGGAATTGTTATTGGAGCGACGGTTGTTTTAATTATTTCAGGATTAATAGCGGGGTATGTTCCCGCTAAAAGAGCCGCAAGAATCAAACCCATAGAAGCACTAAGAGCAGATTAATTATGAAATTTTTATTTGATTCAGATACATGGCAAGAAATTTACGGAAGCATCCGTAAAAATAAAGTACGAACTGGAATTACCATTATTGGGGTTTTGTGGGGTATTTTCTTATTAGTGGTTTTACTAGGAGCTGCAAGAGGTTTAGAAAATAGTTTTAACAAAGCCTTTGGGAATTTTGCTACCAACAGTGTATTTGTTTGGACCCAATCTACAGATACTCCTTTCAAAGGATTTCAAAAAGGAAGAAGGTTTCGATTAAACATGAAAGACATTCAAGTTTTAAAATCGGAGTATGCCGATGAGATCAAACTTTTGGCACCCAGAAATCAGACGATGAATTTAATCATTAAAGATTTTAAATCAGGTTCTTTTAAAGTGAGTGGTGATTTTCCAGTTTTAGATCAAATTCAGAAGAAGAAATTGATTTATGGTCGTTTTTTAAACCAAAATGATATTAACTCGAGTGCAAAAGTAACCGTCATTTCAGAAGATATGTACAAGCAGCTTTTTGAAAAAGACAAAATGCCCATTGGAGAAAGCATTAAAATTAACAATATCAACTATAAAGTAATTGGAGTCTACGAACCCTCCAATACCATTGATTTTGATGGGGATACTGCATACATTCCTTTTTCAACCTTTAAAAAGGTATACAATACAGCCAGTAATATTGATTGGATGATGATTACTGCTAACGAAGGCATAGACATTGAGCAAATGGAAAGTGATGTATTACTCACTCTTAAAAATTTACACAAAGTTCATCCTGAAGATGAGAGAGCGTTTGGAAGTGTAAACCTTGGAAAAGAAATTGCGAAGTTTACTGGGTTTTTAACTGGGATGCAGTTTTTAACCTGGTTTGTGGGGATAGCAACTTTAATTGCGGGTGTTTTTGCTATTGGAAATATTCTTTTAATTACTGTAAAAGAACGCACCAAAGAAATAGGAATTCGAAGAGCTTTGGGGGCAACTCCAAAAAGTATCCGACAACAAATTATTTTAGAATCGGTATTTTTAACAACCGTAGCGGGAATGATTGGTATTATTTTGGGAGCCACTGTTTTAAAGATAATCGATACGCTGTTTGGACAAGGTGTAGATGCAACCTTAGTAAATCCAACAGTAAACATTCCAATCATTCTAGCCGCATTTACAACATTAGTCATTTTAGGAACATTAATTGGTTTAATTCCAGCACATATGGCAACAATAGTGAAACCAATAGAAGCATTAAGAGAAGAATAAAAAGAGCAAAAAAACAATTAACAAATCATGAGTAAAAGAGCAAAAATTATTTTAGGAATTATCGTTTTATTTTTTGCAGCCGCATTAGTATGGTTCGGTATGAAAAACAAAAGAAACATCATTGAATATGAAACGGAGACCCCTTTTAAAACTTCTATTGTTAAAAAGACCGTAGCAACAGGGAAAGTAACTCCTTTGGAAGAAATTGAAATCAAACCACAGATTACAGGAATTATTGATAAAATTTTATTACTAGAGGGTGCCACTGTTAATAAAGGAGATTTAATTGCAACTGTGAGGGTCGTTCCAAATGAGCAATCGCTATTGAGTGCCAAGGGACGTGTAGATAATGCCAAATTGAGAACCAATAACTCGGAAATCACCTACAAAAGAAACAAGCAATTGTTTGATAAAGGAGTAATTGCAAGGGCAGCCTATGAGTCTGTAGAACTTGCGTTTAATCAAGCAAAGCAGGATTTGAAAAATGCTGAAAATGATTATCAGATTATTAAAAAAGGATATTCTGGTTCGGGTGCCACTGCAAACACAAATATTATTGCACAAATGTCGGGAACTGTTTTAGAAATTCCTGTGAAAGAGGGTGATCAAGTAATTCAGTCAAATAATTTCAATGCGGGAACCACAATTGCATCGATAGCGGACATGGGTAAAATGATTTTTGAAGGAAAAGTAGATGAATCTGAAGTAGGAAAACTACTCAATGGAACCGATATTGAAGTTTCTATTGGTGCGATAGAAGGAATAAAATTTCCTGCAAAATTAAATTTCATCGCCCCCAAAGGAACTGAAGAAGGGGGAGCTGTTCAATTTAAAATTAAAGCAGATGTTACACTGGATGATAAGTATTTTATTAGAGCCGGATACAGTGCGAATGCAGATATAGTATTGGAAAAAAGAGACAGTGTACTTTCGATCAAAGAAGCCTTATTAAAGTTTGATAGAAAGACAGAGGAACCATATGTAGAAGTACAAACAGCATCAGGAAAATTTGAAAAAAGAACCCTAAAATTAGGAACTTCTGACGGGGTTAATATTGAAGTCTTAGAGGGCGTTACGCTAGCGGATAAGATTAAAGTTTGGAACAAAGCAAAGAAATCAGATGCCA
>Ga0213861_10003288_pt1 | contig 13362 bp, 25 predicted proteins | sample PICome_4_FD_160110 | JGI IMG/M metagenome (GOLD analysis project Ga0213861, IMG submission 160110) | Coastal seawater microbial communities near Pivers Island, North Carolina, United States - PICO131 | ecosystem: Environmental > Aquatic > Marine > Coastal | place: USA: North Carolina...
CAAATGATTTGGGAATTTGGTACAGATGAAAACCCAGACTGGGTACATATAAGTTATGTATCTGAAGAACAGAATAGAAATAGATGTTTAAAAGCCACGAGAGTTAATGGAAAAGCAGTGTATAGCATTATATAAAGGACTTTTATCAGCTTTGCTTGTTATAACGCTTACATCTTGTTATACAGTAAAATCTACAGTTGTAAATAAGTTAGATAACACTTGGCCTTGGAATACTATAAAATACGAAGGGAACCAAAAATTAGATTCCCTCCATATTAATAAACAAAACAAAACTAACCATCGCAACTTAAGCAATCTGGATTCATTGCCTCAGCCGCAATATCGCCTCTAAGAACACTCTCTGTTCTTGTGTAGTATAAAGTTTTAATTCCTCGCTTCCAAGCTTCCATATGAACTCTATTAATCCATCTAGGTTCTGCTTGTGATGGAAACGCAAGATTCAAACTTACAGACTGATCAATATAAGTTTGTCTTATACCCGCCTGATTAACTAATTCTAGTTGATTTATTTCCTTAAACGTTTTGAAAACATTTTTAACTGGCTCGCCAACTTTTTCCTGAGTAAGCTTACCACTATTATCGTAATAGTAACCATTTAATTCTTTTATTCCTTGCACAGACCCCTTGTCTTTTAATACTTTATCCCAAGTTTTCTGTGTGTTTATGTTTAATTTTTTAAATACTTTTTCTAATTCTTTATTCTTTCTTATAAATGTACCTTTAGCAGATTGCTCTGTAAATACATTAGCAGCCCAAGGCTCAATTCCTGGTGATACATTACCAGATAATTTACTATTTGATACTGTTGGTGCTACAGCTCTTAAATGTGTATTTCTCATTCCTGTACCTACACACCATAATGGTTCACCATATACGTCAGCTAAATCTCTACTTGCTCTTTCAGTTTCCAGTTTTAACTGTGAAAATATTTCTCTTGTTTTAAACTGCGCAAGTAACCCTTCAAAGGAAATACCTTTTTGTTGAAGTAACGTATGCCATCCTAATACACCTAATCCTAATGCTCTTCCTTTCTCAGCTGATCTAACAGCATTATCAAAGCCTTTCATATTTTTAGCTCTATGTATAAATTCAGATAACACACCATCTAAAAACCAAGTAGCATCATATATTAAATCACTATTCTTCCATTCATCATACTTAGCTAAGTTAACAGAAGATAAACAACATACAAAAGAATGTGACTCATCTGTATGCAACGTAATCTCAGAACATATATTAGTCATGTGAACTTTTAAACTATTTGCTTTGTATGCTTTAGGATTTACTTTGTTAATATTTCCTTTAAACATTATATAAGGTTCACCTGTAGCTTTTCTTTTCTGTAATAGTTTACTCCATTTGCTTCTTGCTTCTGGTTGGCCTTCTTCAAGTCTTCTCATAAACTTATCACCAACAACTGCACATTGATGTAAATTTAATGATTGTCTATTAACATCACCTTTAGGTTCCCTAATTTCTAACCAATCTAAAAAGTCTGGGTGATCAATATTTATATTAACAGATGCAGCTCCTCTTCTAACGGATCCTTGATTAGTAGCAAGTATAGTTGAATCATATATTTTACAGAACGGTACAACACCATCTGAAGTTCCGTTGCCTGCTATAGTAGCACCAGCTGGTCTAATCATATTAACTCCAAGACCTACGCCTCCACCGTGTTTTGCCAGCAACATCATTTCAAGATTTTTGTTACCTATATCCATAATACTATCTGCAACATCAATACCAAAACAACTAATAGGTAAGCCTCTATCAGTTCCAGTATTAGATAGCACAGGTGAAGCTAAACATAACCATCCTTTCCATATATAATCAAAAAACTTATCTGCAAGTTCGGGTTTATACAATCTTCTAGCAACCGCATTAGAAACTCTCCTGTAAGCTTCTTTTGGTGATTCCCCTTGTAATAGATAACCACCAGCTATAGTCTTCTTATATACGTCCGTATCGCCCCAGGAGGGGTAGTCTACGCCTTTCCTCCAGTCGTTATTCCACATTTTTATCTACAAAGGGTATACCTTCTTTTTTTTCTTGGTTTTCTTTCATTTCTTTTTCTAGCTCTTTTATAGCTTTATCGTAACCCGGTAATTTTTTAACCGTTTGTAAAGTACCAACCGATAAATCTCTAAGATTTGTTAGTTCCTGTAGAACACCCTGCATTAAAGCTCCCAGCTGTTCTATTTTTTTTCTCATTATTATTAATTCTGATTCTTTCATATTATTTACCAAATATCTTCAAAATCTTCTCCTTCGTTCGCTTTAGAATAGTCAGTAGGTCTGATAGCAAAAAAATCGGTATGAGTAACACCCCCAGTAAGATGATAAAACCAATCCAAGCTATTAGCGCTGGCTGCGTCAAATCTGAAATGATTTGCTTCATTCCTGTATCCGAGTTCGACAATTTTTTCATTTGCTCTTTTCTTTATAAAGTTTTTTAAATCTTCTTTCTTTAAATTTTCAATATCGCCTTGTTCAAACATTTTATCAATATATTTTAATTCAAGGTCTACCATAATATCAGCTGCTGCTAATACATGTTCTTCACATTCTTCTTGTAATCCTGGAGTTTCCTCACACATATGCCTAAACAATTGACATCCCATTTTTGAGTGTAGTGATTCATCTCTTACTGACCACTTCATTTGTTGGCCAATACCTTTAAGTAAGTTTCTAAGCTGAAAGCTATATAAAACAGCAAAAGCAGAATATAACGAAACACCTTCAGCGAAAGCGCTAAAGACTGCCAAACTTTTGGCAATACCAATTTTATCTTTTCCTTCATAACTAACTAAATTTTCAAATCTATCCGCAGTAGCAGGTTCGTGTAAGAAAGCTTCAAAGTCTTCAAGACCTAAGGTTTCATTTAAATATGAATAGGCCACAGCATGAATAGTTTCTTGTGATCCAAATATCATAGCCATTTGTTGTATTTCATGTTTAGGAAACCACCCAACTACTTTTTGTGTCCAATAATCTGACACTGCACATTCTGTTTGCGCAAATCCTAATAATATATTACCTACTAAATGTTTTTCCGCAGGTGTTAATTTTTCATTCCAGTCTTTTACATCAGCCGTCATCGGTATTTCTGTATGTAACCAAAACGCTTGTGCTTGTTTTAACCAACCTTCATTATAGTACTCAGGGTACTCAAAAGGTTTGTAAGCTACTCTTTCATCAAATAATCCCATATTAATCTTCTTTATCTTGTTTCATTATTTCTAAAGCTATATCTACAAACGGCAGATACAACACGTGTGATACTACTTCATCTAGATCGTAAGATCTGATCCCTATAAGTATTCCTGGATATAAACCTATAGATATTCTCCAAACTCTACTCATATACTTTTATATTATATTTATCATGAATTTCAACTAATTCATTCCATCTAAGAAATCCCCTGTTAGTAGCCCACTTAATGTGTTTTTCTATCTGTCTTTCTTTGTATTTTAGTCTAGCTACTTTCTTTTGTTTTTCAGAATTTCTATTACTCTGTCGCATTCTTTTTGGTTTTGTGGTTTAAAAAGAACATAAGAAGGAAACTGCTCTGTAACTAATTTTTTAAATAACTTCCATCTAATGGGAAATGATTCATTAGGCCTACCTTTAGTTTCTATTATAAAGTTTTCACCAATAAAATCTGGTGTATACTTTATAGGCAATATTCTTTTCTCACCTCTGTTCATAAATTCACCTTTTGAATTTGCTTGTCTTTCATAAACTTCATTTTCAAAATGAAATCCATTTAATAAAACAAAAGTTTCGCCCTCGTATTTAGCTCTTATTTTTGCTTTTTGCAAAGCCATATACATATACTTCTCCAGCCCTGACGCAAAGTTATGGCCATCATAACTAATTTTTCTAGACTGTACTGGCCCTCTTTTCTTTTTAGGAGCCTTCTTTCTTTTATAAAACATTATTCTCTGTTTTTAATATCTTTTAAATACATTTCTTCAACTTCTGATCTTAATGCTTGTCTTGTTTTTTCTATATAGTTAACAGCATCCATTAATTCTTCTTGAATATGTTGTAGCCATGTATCTAATGGTTGGTCATCTTTGTGTAAAGTAACGCCGTACTTTTTATAACCTACATCAGATCTGTTAATAAACTTTTTTACTACTGATTCTATTATTTTATCTCTTATTTCCATATTAATCTTTTACAAATGTTCCGTTTAGCATTCTCCCAGTTCTATTAGATATCTCATCATAAGCAGACTGCATACAAGTTTCAATTGAAACACCGTTGAGTTCGGCAAGATTAGTAAGAACAACAATGCTATCACCAATAGCATCGATAACACCTTCTTGATCATTTTTAAGAGTGGATCGTGATAATTCCCCTGTTTCTTCATATAATTTTATTAATTGTGTTTTAACATCTCCTTGTTCGTATAAGCCTCTATCTTTTGCCCATTGTCTTATTAGGTCAAATATTTCTACATTGTTATGAGTAGGTTCGGCTATAAGTGCTTCATAAAAAGCTTTGTTATAAATGTAAGTTCTGGTATCATCATACATAGACTTATGTGAATTAGCTACCATCCATTTAATTGAGTCATCGTTTATTGTAAATTCGCCTAAAGGCGTTTGCCATGTTAAGCCTGCATTTTTATTTAATGTAGATTTAAGTTTAGATTTTTTACAAGGGAACGTTGAGGTTTGTTCTGTTGCATTTATTTTCATTTTCTTATTTACTAAATTTTTATATAATGTTCTATCAACTCTATACCCATAAAACTTTTGAAGCTCTATTTCTCGCTTTGATATGTAATTAATATCAGACGAAGAATCTAGAACTTCATACTCTCCAGGCTTATAGCCCTGCACAAGCGTAACTCTATTCTTTAAATCACGTGTTACACCGATTTTTTTATTAGGTATGTGATAAATATAATATATTTCTTCCATATTTTTTTTATTTTCCTACAGATAATTCTGCTTTAATAGCAGGACTGTGATTATATCCTTCTAATTTTATAGTATCTTTATTAGGAATAAATACAAAATCGTTTGCACCTTCTCTTAATTTAATACCGCCCCATTCCATTTTAAGTTTGGGTAGATCATACTGCTTTGCTGCAATATATTCTTCAGCTTGCTCTAAATGATTATTATATAAATGACAATCGCCTAAGCTAGCTATTAATTTACCTGGTTCGTAACCTGCGCCTTCTGCTATCATTTCTAATAGTAAACCGTACATAGCTATATCATAAGGTAATCCTAAAAACACATCCGCGCTTCTTTGTTGCCACATTAAATCTAATTTGCCATCATTAGAAAATAATTGGAAATTGTAATGACAAGGAGGGAGTACCATATCGTGAAGATCGTGAACGTTCCAAGCTGATACCATGAGCCGTCTGCTGGTGGGATTTTCCCTAAGCTCCTGAAGCACCATTTGTAGTTGATCGATACCATTAGCATTCCTCCACTGATGGCCGTATACAGGGCCAAGTGTTCCATCAGTCCTCCCAGATCGTTGATAATCTGGAACCCAATACTTGACGCCGTTGTTAATAAGATAGCCCAAGTCAGTTCTACCTGAGACAATCCAAAATAATTCTGTTTTTGCATGATTAAATATAATTTTCTTTTTAGTTAATAACGGAAAGCCTAGCTTCATGTCATGATATAACATTCTACCAAACACAGCTCTTGTGCCTGTACCTGTTCTATCTGCTTTTGGTTTACCTCCGTGTAATATACCGGATATTAAACCTGTGTATTCAGTCTCTATATTTGTCATAGTAATATATACATGTTTTATACATCATTTTCTTACATTCATTAGCGCCGTAAGATTCTGGCGACAAGTTAGGTTTTTCACCTTTCTTATATGGCCCAATAATAATAGATATGTGCCATTCTTTAGGAGCAGCTCCCGTAGAAATCGGGTAATAAGAAATTCTTATATTGTTTTTAATACAAAAATCATTTGCCGCTCTTTCTTTAGCTGTAGGAAAGTAAGTACCCATGATACTTTTTTTTCTCTTCCTACCTAAATCCATTGCACTTATTGTTCCTGCCATATTATCTTTTTGTTATCGTATTTGTTACGTACTATTCCCAAGGCATTATAGTATTTTCAGGTATAGGCTGTGAGTATGGTATATAACAACCTGATCTTGTTTCCCAAGTAAAGAATGATTCAGCACCATTTTCACCTAAATTCTGAAACTTAACCTTTAATACTTTGACTTTTGTTGTTTTCTTTTCATAATCTCTATGAACTAGTAAGCCGTGGTAACTAGCATCATACCATTCACCTCCACCTTTAATGTTATACATTGTAGGCTCCTCAATTTTACCGTTTGCGTCTTTATACATTTTAGTTGGGTGAGCAACTATAATAACTAATACATCATATTTTTTAGCAAACATTTCAATCTTAGTTAAATACTCTAACGTATAAACATTAACGTCACCGTTGTTAGAATCTAAATCTCTAACCTTATTAAATGGATCTATAACTAAACATTTAATACCTTTACGCTTTACAAGCTCAGCACCTTTCCTTAATACTGAATCTAATGTATAACGTTCCATATCAATAAAATAAAAGTTATCATTTATATATTCAGTTGTTTGTTCCCATTTATCTGAACCTATATCTTTTTTAGATGGCATACCTTGCCAAGCTTTTCTCATTAGCTTATGGGCGTGTAAATATGTGGGTGCATTTTCTGGCGAAGCAAAAGCTGTCTTCCAACTATGTTGTTGATTATAACCTATAACCATTTGATCTACAAAATCTGACTTACCAGAACTTGGAATTCCTGTAACGGTTATAAACTGTCCTGTATATGTAGAAAATATATCATCAAAGTTACGTAAACCTATTTGAAATCCTGGTTTAAAACCGTTTTCAACAAAGTCTACAACATCGCCTTCAATATCTTTAAAGGTTGTAACATTTTCTAATGGTACTGGACTAGCTGCGTCAATAACTTTAACTAAAGAAGGGGCACCATATTTAAGTAAATACTCATTTGCATCTTTACAATCTTTAAACGAAGCTGTATAGCAAACTTCAGCACCTAATCTTCTTATAAGCTCTTGCCTTAATGCTTGGCCTGGCTCATCGTTGTCAACTGCTATAACTATTTTTTCAATGCTTAAAAAGTAATCAATACAATTATCTAAATAATCTAAATTGTTTGTACCCAACGTGGCGCCGTTTGGAACTGATATAGCGTTAGATATACCTGCTTCGTGTAAAGCTAGCACATCAATCTCACCTTCAGTTATAACACAAAAAGAATGGCCTACAATAGAATCAATATTATAAAATACTTTTTCAGCACCTTTATAAAGCTTGAAGTTCTTGCGGCCATCTCTATATTTAACATTGATAAGTTCTCCACCCATCATATAGTTAAACTTTATTGTGTTCTCTTCTTTAGAAGTTTGTGGCATAAACTCAGGACCCTCAGAAACATTTAAGTCTTCAAGAGTCCTTTGAGATATACCTCTACCATTAAACCACTCTACAACTTTTGAACTAACAGACTTATGCGTTTTAGCATCATAATCCGGACGGACATATACTTTTTCGCTTACACCTCTTCTTTTAAAAGTATGCAACTGGAACGTTCTATTACAATTGTGACAAGTACCTAACCCTCTCTCCCAGTCATAAGAAGCACACTTCTTTTTTTTATTCTCAGATTTTCTAGTATGTGAACACATCGGACATGTACCTTCAGGCGCACCTACTTTTAAATCGTATTGATTAAACTGTTCGATCTGGAAACCATTAATTTCCGTGTTATTTACTTGCATGTAATTTATTTATAGTGGTTGTTAAAATGGTAAATCATCTTGCGCAACTTGTGTTTTTGGCGCTGCGGCTTGTTGTTGATTATCTCTTGGTACAGGCTGAGGAAATTCACCATCAGTCCATACAATAGTAGCATTACCTAAAAAAGTTCTAGGCTCTTTAGCTTCTCTTTCTTCCTTAGTTTGCGCCATAGCCACTGGGCCATGATTACCATAGGCATCAACATCATTATTAACAGTAATAGTAATTGGTAAATACTTACCTTTCTTACCTTCAATAATCCTTGACTTATCTATAGCAGTAAGGTTTATACTTGTTTTAATTATACCTGCCATTTCTTAATATGTTTGTAGTTGTGAAAACATTCTTTTTAATTGAGTGCTATTTGCACCTGTTGATCTTCTTAAGTTGTCAACTGCTTTTACATGCGTTTGGTTATTGTAAAAGTTTCTTTCGCTTGTTGTTACTCCTGTAACACTACAAGTTCTTTTCTTTGTTCTTGCCATAATATAAAATTAAAGTGTTTTAGTTAAAAAAAATTGCGATGGATCGAAGCCATCTGTTTTAAAGAATAGTTCATATGCTTCAGTAGCTCTAAGTACCTTATCTCTACCTGATTCATAAAACTCATCTGAACAATCAAATATTCCTATTTGATGTGTTGTCTTATCCATTACGATAAACAACATATCGTAGCCAAACATTTCTTTATATATGTAAGCTTGACTATCATAATTATATTTATTTGCTGACCATTTAAATTTACTTACATCAGCACTGGTTTTGAGGTCTATAATAAGTTGCTCTTCCTCATTTATTATATCGGCTTTGCCTTTCCACATATTACCGAACAACCTTACTATCCCGGGTTGTTCGTATTTGATACGTGCGCCTTCTCTTGAACCTCTTATGTAATCTCTACATATATTGTTCTTTAGCAACTTTTCTCGCATTAGTTCAATCTTATCTGCTTCATGTTGGAGTAAACATAATTCACCCTCGGATATTTCCTTATATTTTTTTGTATTTCTTGTAGAAGATTCGATGATTTTAAAATTATCAATCTTATCTGGTTCAAGTATACTAGTGTGGAAATAACCACCAACTAAAAAAGCAGAGCTCATTGCTGAGGGTACTTTAAAGCTTAATGGATCTTTTAATAATGCGGATATGTCTGAATTACTTAAATACTGTTTACCAAACTTACCGTAGTAATGTTCGTCTGATTTAAGTTTTTCTAAGACTTCCTCTTTTGTCATCTATAGCGTTGTTAATTGTTTTTCTTGAGCAGCTGTCATAGAATATTTTTTCTTAATACTATCTACTTTACCGCCTGATTTAACGTAATCTTGAGCTTGCTTTAATTGTGCAGCTGTCATAGTGGTAGTCTGAGTGCCGTGTGTATTAGTGGCATCAGAGTCTGCAGTGTCATCAATTAGCAATAAATTTCCTAAAGCGTATTTCTTACCATAAGATGATGCGGAACCAAATTGCTGTGGTGTTTGCATACCTTTTTGATTAAGATCTACACCTACAATAGCTGTTGCTGATATAAATGCTTCGCTTTCAGTGTCGTGAATTTGTGCTCTTGTTTCTATTATAGGAACATTCAAATTTGACATCTGGAATTGCTCGTGAACAACGAAGTATACTTTATACTTTTCGTTATACGGTTTTAATGCTTCAAGAATATCTTCGGCTGATCTGAAGTTGTATTTGCCGAATGAGTTGTAACGTGATTTCTTACTTTTAAACTCTTTTTGTATTAAACTTAATTTTTGATATATTGTCATTGTCTATATATATTATTACATGTTTTGTTAAAATGTTAATTTCCAAGTCTATAGAACAACCAAGCTTCTTGCGATCTAGGTTTTGTTACTACTAAACTTGTGTTCCCAATGTAAAACAATAAGTTGTACTCATCGTCTACATCTGCTCTTATTACTCTTAGTTCGTTGTCAATCATTTTTAATGTGCCAACAGCTAAGATTCTTTCTGTATTCTTTCTAACAAAAGTATTGTTAGGTTGAATAGTCAAAAGTTCTTTATCTAAGTTATACCAATTACCATATAATTCTGGCGGTATTGAATTTGATTGCGTATAGCAAAAGCTAGTGGCTATCAAAAATATAATTATTAATTTTCTCATAAAAAATCTAATACTTGTGATTTATCTACTGTATTTATTAAAGTGTTAATTGCATCTCTTTTTATTTGAGACACGCGAACATAGTTAGCAGTGCCTTCTATATTCAGTTTTGCCGCAATTTGTTTTGCGGACATTTTATCACAGTCAAGGCCGTAGCTCATACGTAGTACATCATATTCTCTGCTTGACAGATTTGTTTTCATAAGTCCTAATAGATAAGCATTTATTATATCTATATTATATTTTTCAGACTTATCTTCAATCTGCATTACAAAACTGTCTTCTTCATTTTCATATTCAACATCTATACTAGAGAATATACTATTAAAAAACATTTGTACTATCATTTTATCGCCACCATCCGATTTTCTAATTTCATTAAGCTTGTACTCAGGTATTCTCATGTTACCCCTGTTAATGTCAATCTCTCTTCTTATTGCGCCTCGAATACGTTTTGATAAGAATGATTTAAGTGTTTTTTCAGGCTCTTCAGATTCCTCTACAACATTCCAATCTATTCGATCGACTGCTAAGATTAATCCTTCTGCGCCTGACTGTAATAAATCATTAATACTCAAAACTCCTGAAGCTTGATCTGAAGTAGAAAATGAGCGTGCTACGGACTCAACTAATGGTAAATTTTCAATTATTATATTATGTCTCTCTGAGTATTTACCCTCAGAGGCTAAATTTAAACTGTCTTCTAAGTCAAGTTTCCACCTAACATAATTTTGGACGTTATATCTTTTCATTTAAAAGTATTTTCTCTCTAACTAATCCGTTAGTTATATTTCTATAAATAGTTCTTGTAGAGACGTTTAAAATAGTTGCTATCTTTTTTATTGTAATCTTTTTTTTGTTATCGTTAATGGTTAACATAGCTTCATATATATCTTCTGGTGTAGCTTTCTTTTGTTTACCAATTAACTTGCCTATTATTTGTTGTTTTTGTTTTGTACTTAATCCAGAATTATCTCTAAAAATAACTTTTCTAGGTTTATTCTTAGGTCTGTCACTATCAAAATCAATTAAGTTTATTTCCTTAATCATTTTATCAATAATATCTACAGGACAATTGAAAGTTATATAACCATTTTTTTTGTTAGCTATAATTCTTGCTAGTGTGTCAAATTGTAAGTGTGTTATTTCTTGATTTAAATACCACAGTACAATTAAGTGCCACTTTAAAGATTTATATGTAGTTATCTTAGCTTTACTACGAAATAGAGCATAACATTCAAACGTTCCGTTTTCATAATACCAACCCCAATCGTATTGTTTTGTTGGTATATCATCAATTGGATCACGTCTATATAATATTCTATTGTCGTTTAAATATTTCAAATTTCTTTCAAACATTTATCTTTGCATAAAAGTTATTAGCTTTAAGTATCTTTTGTACCTATCTATATTAGATGATAACAAGACTAATCTATTAACTTTAATTTCTAATTTTTTACCTGTTAATGTATGCAGTTGCATTGAGTTATCTGTAATTTCAGTATGCAATTCCCATAATCTATTAGTTATAAATTTAACATGCAATTGCTTTCTAAAATATAAATCTCTTTTATTTTTTAAACTGTTTAACATTTTTTCTACGGTTAGGTTTATTACTTTGTTGTTCTTTTTTGATCTTATCTCTTATACCGAATACGTTATAAGAAACTAGGTGCTTGTAAATGCGGTTGCTCATCTTTTATTGTTACTTGTTTTTTATCGTTAATATAATAATTCCAATATGCTTTAGATGAATGACCTTCAACTTTATATTCGTCAGGCATACATTGCGGTGGTTGTGTGAAGGGGGTATTGTCAATATATAAAGGTGGTGTGTATAGCACGTCTCTACACTTTTCAATAGTCAGATGCGTTCTACCGTATCTATTAGTATACTCATCACCCAGCGCCATCATGTATTGATATGTCCAATTGTAATTATCTAAGCCGGAACGGACCCATATAGTAGAGGGGTGGTTCACATGAGCTTTCTTGTAAGGAACATAACTAGTATCATACTCATAATCTTCTCCGATCACATGATGTGCAGTACAAAGCATTTGGGCAGCTTCCAACGGCATTTTAACAACATGTCTGTTGTAATGATATTCAGCAGCTTTTACTGGGTCTGGGTGTAAGTAAAATATATTCATTAGTGGTTTATTATTTTAAATTCTTTGTCATTTGATAACATCCATGTTTTATGTGGACTTTGATTATCAACATATTTTTTAACTTCTGTTTGGCTTGATACATTATGTATATGTATATGACCAGTTGTAAAATTTAGTATTGTTAGCTTCATAGGTTATTATTATCTAAAAGTATTCGTATTTGTTACGTATCTAATCAATTATTGTTTCTTTGCATTGACCATTGCAGTTATCTATTTGGTCATATAATGCTTTACATTCTTCTTCGAGCATTTGGATATGTTCTTCCATTGCTTTAATTCTTTGCTCTTGATATGTCATGAGTGATTCCATACTGTGGTAATTATTAAGGTTATTATTATTGTTTTGATTATGTAAATTATATATAATAAGATCTCCATCGGTTGTTAATTGAAATTTCATATTATATTGGTGGTTCAGTTGCTTGTATTTTAAGCTTACCTTTATTATTCTTTTCACTATAATATATAGCGGTTATCTGGTTTCCATACGTCTTTAGCAATTTGATTTGCTCATCAGTAAATTCAAAGTTTAAGTTAAATGAACTTATACCTTGTCTTCCATTTGTATTTAAAAACATCATCATAATTTATAATTTAGTTGCGACGATAGGACTCGAACCTATGACCTTTGGGTTATGAGCCCAACGAGATACCACTTCTCCACGTCGCTAATATTATTAGAGCAGGATGTGGGTGCTTCTGGCATTACCTTTTTATTGCACCGTTTTGTAATCAAACCGCCAGACGAAATCCCGCTCATCTAAAATAAATAACTAACCTAAAATAAAGTTATTCTTAATATGTTTGTTAAAGAATTTACCGATCGAGTAACTGTTTCTCAGCTTTTGAAACATTTTAACCGGAATATCTTTATACAAATAATTTGTATCGTTTTGAAATTTAACTAATAAATTCCTTTGGTCTTTGTAGTATCTCATAGATTGTATTGCTGATGAGTCTACTGTTATAAAATCGTATTTAATTTTTCTCATGTTGTTTTGTTTATTATATTATCTATTTATTATCGTATTTGTTACGTGCCTTTGGTTATATCTTTTCTAAAGTCTTCATTATTCCACATATAATCTCCAAACTCTTCACGCTTTTGTAAAATCCAATCTTCTTGGTTTTTAAACTTATCTATTATTTCCATAGCCTCTATTAAAGAGTCTACTGTATGGGCTTCACTACCCCATATAT
>Ga0213861_10003295_pt1 | contig 13349 bp, 15 predicted proteins | sample PICome_4_FD_160110 | JGI IMG/M metagenome (GOLD analysis project Ga0213861, IMG submission 160110) | Coastal seawater microbial communities near Pivers Island, North Carolina, United States - PICO131 | ecosystem: Environmental > Aquatic > Marine > Coastal | place: USA: North Carolina...
TGCTTAAACTACTATAAAATTTTAATTTTTTTAATTCTTTTAAAGCTTGTTCGTTTAATCCCTTTGGTGTTTGGGACTCTGCTACTAATTGTTTCAAACCTTTATTTTTTTTGTTAACTGCATCTTGGGAAAGGCCTAAAAATAATTCTGTTATATAATGAGTAGCATTAATTCTATTTACGCCTTTATTAGTTAACCAATCAGTGCTCACTTTTAATAGCTCATAAAACGGCGCCATTAAAGCTGAAGTAGACCAAAACTTATTACATATTTTTTCATTTTTAACTTCGATCACTTTACCAAGGTGATTAAAGAAATTCTTAGCGTTTTTATTTGGCGGACAGATAATGATTGGACCTTTTTTAATTTCAATTGGTGGTAAAGGAATAGCTCTTACAATATTTTTTGATTTAGTTAATTTTTTTAAGTTCGCAAGATTAATTGTTGAAATAAAACTTATGATTTTCTTATTCTTTGCAAATTTAAGTTTATCTAAAATCTTATTTCCAACCGTTGGTGTGATAGCTAGGAATATAATTTGAGATTTATTAATAATTTCTTGGTTATCTTTTAAAACTTTAATGAATTTAAATTTTTTACTTAAATGACTTGCAATCAACTTGTTTCTTGAGGAAATATAAATTTTTGAAGATTTAAGTTTAGACTTAGAAATACCATAAATAATAGATGAAGTTATCTTTCCTGTGCCAATAAACCCTAAAATCATATTGCCGTGAGAATAGCGAAGCTTGCTGATTTAATAAAGAAAATTAATTAGTAAAAAAAGTACCACGTATTCTTAATAATTCTCGGCTAAGACCTGTATGCTCTTTAAATGCTTTTCTGCCATGTAACCAAAAATAATTATTAGAAAAAATTGTAGAACCAACAGGCAAAGGGAAAATAACTTTATTTTGACTCTCTTCTAAACTGTCAGATAACTTTTGTAGAAATAATCCTTGTTCCATATTTTTAGGCTCTGGAAACTGATCTATGTAAGAAATTATTGGCTTACCATTTTTATCTTTACTAAACACAGGATGTTCTACTTTGTAACCAACATTCTTGCTTTTAGGAGATCCCCAAACAAAATTTTCCTTAGCAACTTGATCTTCGCTTAATGTTTCAAGATGTTCCCAATCATCTAAATGTAAAACAACGCTCTCTCCACCTAAAACATTTAATTCCTCTAATTTTGTCATAATTAACCAATCTGTTTTTTCATTTACATAAGTTCCATCTGTATGCAGGTCTAAATTCGTATAGGCTTTTCTCAAATAAGAATCGCTATTATCCTCGTGCTTTACGGTAAACCTTGCATAATATTTACCTGACATTGAATCAAAGTTAGGATTACCTACTAAATAAGCTAGACCCGTTGATAATTTAACTAAAAAATCCTTATCAAATTTCTTATTATCAATCTGTGGTTCAATAATAGCCGTACCTGTAGCTCGATCATTTAATATTTTAAGTAGTGTCGATCCTAGTTTATTTTCAAAAACTTCATCTACACTTTTGGCCAAACTAAATCTTGTAAAAGGTTTGTATTCCAAAGAAGTAAGTGTGTGCTTTTTAAATGGAAAAATTAATCTATCTAAATCTGATTCTTCAAATTTAATTACACGTACTCTTTTTGATTGTTGGTGGTCTTCGATTTTAAATGTCATACAAAACTAGTACTGACCAGCTATCCACAAAAGTATTGCTATGAATAATATTGGCTCCATAGAAAAATTTTATCATACATTAATTTACGAACGTATAAAAAAAATAAATAACTCTCTTAATTATTAGGGTTTAAAAAATATTGAATTTACCTAATAATTTTAAACCTTAAAATTTACTCAATATGTATGGTTTCTACTAATACGTTAAAGGTGCATTAAAACACTTAAAAATATTGCTGAAAAAAGTGTTGGGAGTACTAAATTTTTTTTAGAAATAATAAATATTATTACACAAGTAATAAGAACTATAAGCCGAACTATTAATTCAGAATCTGCTAAAACGCCAGCTGGAAAAACAATCATTCTTCCAAGTAAAGCTGCTAAAGTTGAATAAGCTACACAATTAAACCATTGAAAAGTTTTTGACTTCACGCTGACCTTTTCTGAAGTTAAAGCTCCAAAAAATCTTGAAATAAATGTTGCTACAGAAGTAGCTATAATTGCTAAAACAATAATATTATTTGGATCCATTTTTATCTCCAAGTAAAAAAGCAATAGTTCCAGCTATTAATCCTGCATACAAAATGGCCCACTCAGCTGAAAATAAATATACAATTGGTCCAAGTACAGTTCCGCCTACTACTGCAATTGAAATACTAATATTTTTCATTGCACCTATCATCATGCAAAAAAAATAAACTGGATTAACAATGGCTAAACCAATCATCATATCTTTGTTTAAGTATTCCGATAAAAGATAGCCTATGATGGTCATAATAACTGCGGTTGTCCAAGTTCCAATTCCTATTCCAATCCAAAAATCTATTCGATATTTTTTATGAATCTTTTGATAACCTTCTTTAGCTACCAACCAAGATGAGACAGCCAAAAAATGACTGGACAAATAATACTTCCATTTAGGTTGAGACTTATGTTTCAATAATGGAAACAAAGATACGGTCATTGGATAAAGCCTAAAATTAACCAACCAAACAGCAATAAAAATATTTATTAATGATGTGCCAATCAATAAAGACTCTGCCATGACTAATTGGCCTGGCAGGGCGTAGGTAAAAAAACTTGAAGCAGCACTTTGTTGTAAATTGAAACCAGCATCTTTTAGCAAGGCACCTAAAGCAATAAAACACGCGGCTAAAGAAACCGTAGGACTTCTGGTACCAAGATTAGATTTAAGACCTTGTAAAAAGATTTTAGAATTAATCATTAAAAAAATTTATTTTGAAATGATCTCTGGACCCATTGCCAAGGTTGGCAGCCAAGTAGATAAGGATGGCACATACGTAACTATAATTAAAAAAATAAATAAAACTGTCATAAATGGAAAGGCAGCTTTTACAACTTGTGCTAAACTCATCCCGGTTATACCTGAGGTCACAAATAAATTAAGTCCTATTGGAGGTGTAATCATCCCAATCTCCATATTTACGACCATAATGATACCTAAATGAATTGGATCAATTCCAAGTTCTATTGCAATTGGAAAAACGACTGGTGCAACTATTAGTAAAAGTCCTGATGGTTCCATAAATTGGCCTCCAATTAACAAAAGAATATTTACTGCGATTAAAAAAGTGAACCAGTTAAACCCTGCTCCAAGCATCCACTCTGTTATGGTTTGGGGAATTCGTTCTGAAGCAAGCACGTGTGCAAATATTAAAGCATTAGCAATGATAAACATTAACATTACTGTGGTTTTGGAAGCATCTAAAATTACATTTTTAGTTTCTTTCCCACCCAAAGCTGGAAAAAAACCTTTTGCCATCATCAATAAGTTCCGTCCCCAAATTCCTAGACCGCTAGTTACTAATGCTAACATTTTAGCAGGGTTAATTGTTTGGCCACGCCATAACAAATACAAAACCATTAATATTACTGAAGCTATAATAGACCATTTTAATCTTCCCGAAAAAGTTACACTCTCAACATCTGCTAATGCAAAAAAAGATAATATTAAACAAACCATAAGAAAAGTTATTGAATAAACGGTAGACTTAAACCCAATAACAGACTCCAATGAGTCAGTATCACGAACCCAAGGTTCTTCTTTAAAGGGACCCATATCACGATAAATAAATAAGGCTGCGAAAGCTGCGTATACAGCAGCGGCAGCGGCGGCTTCTGTTGGAGTAAATACTCCACCATAAATTCCACCCATAATGATGATAATTAAAAATAAACCCCAGAATGCATCCTTACCACTGGCAAATAATTCGCTTACACCCTTCCATTGTTCTGAGGGTAAATTTTTATATCGAGCAACACCATAAATTGCGATCATCAACATTAAACCAGCAACTATTCCAGGAATGACACCGGCTAAAAACATTCTACCAACTGAGACATCAACTGATGCTGCATATACTACCATTACAATTGATGGCGGAATCAAAATTCCTAACGTTCCTGCATTAGCAATGATACCAGCGGCAAATTCTTTTGAGTAACCTACTTGGCGCATACCAGCAATCGCGACTGTACCAATTGCTACGACTGTTGCAGGTGATGAACCTGATAAAGCTGCAAACATCATACATGCAAGTACTGATGCCATTGCAAGACCGCCCCGAAAGTGACCAACGGAAGCGATCGCAAATCGTATAAGACGCTTAGCAACTCCTCCCGTGGACATAAAACTTGAAGCTAAAATGAAAAATGGAATTGCCAACAAAGTATAATGAGTTCCAACACCAAAAAGAGAAATTGCAATAGACGACAATGACTCACTTGTAAATATAGCTATGTATAGAATTGAGGACAGACCAAGAGATAAACCTACTGGAACACCAAGAAATAAAAGGCCAAGAACCATGGCAAATAAAAATAATGTTTCCATCTAGCTTAATCTTTCAATACGTTTTTATTTTCACTAACGAGTTCTTCAGCTTCATGGCCTGCTATAACCATTTCTCGCTCTCCTCGATAAATTTGCACCATAGCTTGTAAACTTCTGTAGCATAATAAAGCCAAACTAATCGGTAAGATAATCAACACTACCCAACGCTGAACACGATCTTTTACTCCAAAAGTTTCTTGTATCCAAATTGGCCACCTTAATTCCTCTGTGCCAATGTTAACCTTGTACATCTTAGACCAGTATTCAATTGCCCCAGAACGTGTTTCAATACCAACGGCTTTCAACCAGGAAGCATCAAGTAAAATCAATCCATAAATAAGGCCTGATGCTGCGCCAAAAATTGCAAGCCATCTTGCTACAGGTTTTGAGACAACCTTTAATAAAATATCTACACCTAAATGCGAGCTTCGTTTTATTCCATAGCTCATACCAATCAAGATTAACCATGAGAATGTTGTCATAGTAAATTCAAGTGCAGCAGACCAACCAGTATTAAAACCATACCGTGCTACAACTTGTGTGAAGGAGACTATAGTTAATAAAGCCATCAAAATTATGAGTAAATTATCTTCAAGTTTTTCGACAGCCTTTGGGTAATAATGCTCCCAGATGAACAATAATATCATCATTCCTAGTAATATAAGATGTGGTGTATATCCGGACATTATCTAAATTTTATTTAGAAGGGGGACGAAAGTCCCCCTTCAGAAAAGTTAGAAACTTAATTAATGTGAAGCAGCTGCAGCAATTAAGTCTGCACCAATTTCAGATTCAAATTGTTTCCAAGCTGGTTTCATAGCATCAACCCATTGTTTACGTTGAGCTGCATTCAATACATTTATTTTTCCACCCGCTTTTAAAATATTTTCACGATTTGCTTCTTCTTGTCCTTTAACAACTTTATTTGCAGCAACCGTTACTTCATCAGCTATTTTTACGAAAGTAGCACGAGTTTTTGGATCCAAACTGTCCATAAATTGTTTTGAAGTCATAAACAAATATGCAAGCAACTGGTGGCTTGTTGTTGTTGTACTATCTTGAACTTCATAAAATTTCTGAGTGTATATATTTGACCAAGTATTCTCTTGTCCATCTACAACACCTGTTTGTAAAGCACCATAAACTTCAGCAAAAGCCATTGGCTGAGGTGAAGCACCCATTGCTGCGATCATAGCTTTTGCAACATCTGACGTTTGAACTCTAAACTTAAGTCCTTTAGCGTCTGTTGGAGCGATTAATGGTTTATTAGCAGAGAAATATTTCATACCACTCATCCAATAACCTAAACCAACAAATCCAACATCTTCCATTGCATTCAATAAATCTTTACCTTCTTTTGATGCTGTAAATGACATTGCTGCATCCATATCTTTAAATATGAAAGGTAAATCAAACACTCCATATTTTTTTGTATAAGATCCAAATTTAGATAGTGAAGGCGCAAGTAATTGAACGTCATCTAAAAGAAGTGCCTCAAGTTCTTTTGAGTCACCAAACAATGTACTGTTAGGATATACTTCTACGCACATTTTGCCGTTAAGTTCTTTATTAACTCTTTCAGCAAAGTTATTAGCAGCAACAACTTTTGGATGCGTTGTACCACCCGTAACATGTGAAAGCTTAACTACACGCTCCCCTTTTTCGCAAGAAGCGAATGAGGATGTAGCACTAGTAGCAAAAAAAATTGCTAATATTGCTAAAACAGAATTGATTTTCTTAATCATTTTTTCTCCCTTAAATTAATTAGTATTAATGCTCTATATTAACCCTGAGAAAAATAATTAAACAACTCTTATTTTAAAATTTACAACCTATGATAGTACAGGAATTGTTTAATTACCTAGCTCTTTAATTTAATAAATTATTGCTAAGTTTAAAAATTTATAATCTAATAATTTTATTAGTTAATTAAACTTTAATTTAAAAGAGGAGTAATTAAATGTTAAAAAAAATATCGACAACATTAATGGCGCTACTGGTAAGCACAAACATAGCTTTCTCAGCAGAGTTCATTAATATTTTAACTGGCGGAACATCTGGGGTTTATTATCCATTAGGTGTTGGTCTATCTAAAATATATGGAGAGAAAATTGATGGATCAAAAGTACAGGTTCAATCAACTAAGGCATCAGTTGAAAACTTAAACTTAATCCAATCAGGAAAAGGAGAAATTGCTTTCGTTCTTGGTGACTCTGTTAAGTATGGCTGGGAAGGAAATGCTGAAGCTGGGTTTGCTTCAAAACTTGCAAACTTAAGAGGTGTAGCTGGAATTTATCCTAATTACGTACACATCGTTGCTTCAAAAAGCTCAAACATAAAATCACTAGCAGATTTAAAAGGTAAAAAAGTTTCTGTTGGTGCACCAAAGTCAGGTACTGAATTACAAGCGAGAGCAATCCTTAAAGCTGCAGGAATGAGCTATGCTGATTTAGGTCAAGTAGAATATTTACCATTTGGTCAATCTGTAGAGCTTATCAAGAACAGACAAATTGATGCTACAATTCAATCTGCTGGATTAGGTGTTGCTTCAATTAAAGATCTAGCAAATTCTGTTGATGTATCAATCGTTGAGATACCAGAAAACATAATTGCTAAATTAGGAGCACCTTATGTATCTGCAACTATACCTGCTGGTACATACAAAGGAATTGATAGCGATGCTAAAACTGCTGGTATTGTGAATTTCTTAATCACAAGCAAAGAAGTTTCAGATAAAACTGCTTACGAGATGACAAAGCATTTATTTGAAAACTTGCCAGCTTTAGTTGCTACGCACTCAGCTGCTAAAAGTATCAATATTAATAATGCTCTAACAGGTATGCCTGTACCTTTACATCCAGGAGCAGAAAAATATTATAAAGAAAAAGGTATTAAATAAAACCTTTACAAAACTTCCCTCATCTTTAATTTAATTAAAGTGAGGGGAGTAAACATCAAAAGTGGATACATTAAAAAATTTTAATCCAGAAATTGGAAACAATTCTGTACAAACTGAATCTCCAATAAGTTTTCCAAAAACCATTGAAGGAAGGATACTGTATTACATTGCTGTAATCTTTTCTTTGTTTCAAGTTGGTATTGCCTCGCACTTAATTGAGGTTACAAGTCAATTACAGCTCTCTACGCATGTAGGTTTTTTAGGCTTGTTGTCTTTTCCTTTAATTTTTTCTTTAAAAAACAAAGAAGGTTTCTACAAAGTGTTTGCATGGTCATTAGCAATGCTAAGTGTGGCAGTAGCACTCTATCAAATCATTGAATATGAAAGTTTAATATTAAGATCGGGCGAACCAACCTTTCTAGACGTTGTCTTTGGGTTCATCGCTTTAGTAGTCGTATTTCTTGCTTCATATTTTACGATGGGTCCTGCTTTATCTGTTATTTCAGGAATATTCCTTCTTTATTGTTTCTTTGGAAACTATTTAGGTGGAATTTTGCAACATAGAGGCTATGAATTAAAGCAAGTCATAGAACATATCACTTACGGAACTGAGGGAATTTACGGTATCCCAACTTACGTTTCGTCAACTTACATTTTTTTATTCATTTTATTTGGGTCTTTTTTAGAAAGAGCTGGTGTTATAAAATTATTTACCGATGTTTCTCTTGGATTGGTAGGTCATAAATTAGGAGGACCTGGCAAAGTATCAATTATTTCGTCTAGTCTTATGGGTACGATATCTGGTTCAGGTGTGGCTAATGTTGTTACCACTGGTCAGTTCACAATCCCTTTGATGAAAAAATTTGGTTACAATTCATCTTTTGCAGGCGGTGTTGAATCGACGGCCTCTATGGGGGGTCAAATCATGCCCCCAGTTATGGGTGCGGTTGCTTTCATAATGGCTGAGACTTTAGAGGTTCAATATTATGAAGTTGTTAAAGCAGCTATCATTCCTGCAATACTTTACTATCTCTCGGCATTTTGGATGGTCCACTTGGAGGCAGCAAAAAAAAATTTAGTTGGATTACCTAAAGAAGGTCTGCCTTCCGTCTTAAATGCAATAAAAAGTAAATGGTATTTAATTATACCGCTCGTGGTTTTGATTTATTTATTATTTAATGGATACACTCCTTTATATGCTGGAACGATAGGTTTATTCTTAACTATCTTTTTAATCTTAGGTACTTCAATAACTTATGGATTTTCAAATAATTTTATAAGAATATTATTTTGGATCTTTTTAGGAATAGCCGCGTCTGGTTTTTTTCAATTTGGAAACAATGTTGTAGCAATCATATTAATAATTTTAATAACTTGGAATTTCTTTAAAATTGGTGGGAAAAAAACTTTATTGAATTGTCTTGATGCTTTAGCTGAAGGAGCAAAGACTGCATTGCCAGTTGGTATCGCTTGTTCCTTGGTTGGAGTGATTATTGGAACCCTAACTCTTACTGGAGCAGCAAGTACTGTTGCTCAACTAATCATTGAAGTTGGTAAAAATAATTTATTTTTATCTTTGTTTTTAACTATGATTATGTGTTTGATCTTAGGGATGGGTATTCCCACAATCCCTAATTACATCATCACTTCTGCAGTTGCAGGCCCTGCATTATATGAGTTAGGCGTGCCATTAATTGTTAGTCATATGTTTGTTTTTTACTTTGGTATATTAGCTGACCTTACTCCTCCAGTCGCTTTAGCATGTTTTGCTGCAGCTCCAATTGCAAAAGAAAGTGGATTTAAAATTTCTCTGCAAGCTGTTCGAGTAGCTATGGCTGGTTTTCTTATTCCGTATATGGCTGTTTATAGTCCTGTTTTAATGCTGCAAGGTTACAACGGAGACACTTTATCTTTCACAGTTTCATTTTTATATATTTTAACAAAAACAATTATAGCAATTTTATTATTGGGGATGGCTGTCATTGGACATTTAAAAAAAGAAATCAATGCTTTTGAAAGATTTTTTTGTTTGGTGATAGCATGTTTTTTAATCACCGCTCTACCAATCACTGATGAGATTGCTGGAGGATTATTGGTTATATATTTATTGATGAGCTGGCTAAAAAATAAAAAAGTATTAGCTAAATAAATGAGTCTTTGTATTTTATCAGGAGCAAAGTTAACAACAATTGCTATTTCGTTATTTACATTGAGCTGGACACACTCTGTTGAAAAGATTGAATGGCAAGAAAATTGGAGGATCAATAAATCCAATCTTGAAATAGTTGAGGCTCGTATTAAAGGATCAGGTGCTGGAATGGATCCTCCAGAAAATGCAGTGCTTAAAAATGGTTGGTACGTATACAAACCACAAATTGGTCAAATCAAAGAACTTAATTTATCTACTTCAAATACTGATTTAGTTAATTGGAAAATTTGTTTTAGCGGTAATTGTACTGTCTTAGAAAATAATAACCAGAAACCTATTAAAATATATGCTTGCGAGTAATGAATTTTTTTACTTACTTAACGCTACAAACAGAGCAATTAAAATTAATGCTAGTGCAGATAGTGTATTAAGCAAATTGGGCTTGCCATTTAAATAAGAAGCAATTTTTTCTGCTGCAAAACCATACATCATTAAAGTCATAAAATCTAAAACCACATATGTAATCATTAAAATTATGAATTGAACAACAATGTTAGCTTCAAAGTCTATAAAAGATGTAAAAATCGTACCAAAAAAAACAATCGCTTTAGGACTTAGGCCTGCAACCACAAAACCATCCTTATAAAAAGAAAGTTTTGATTTTGATGTAATCACGGTTGAGTCAACACTTTTTATTTTAGCAGTGTAAGTATCGTAAGCTAAATAAAGAATATAAAAAATAGAGGCCCATCTTATATAAATTAATACGTCTGGATTATTCTTTATTAATGTTCCAATTAAAAAAACAACTAATATACCTTGGCAAATATTAGCAGAAATATCTCCTAGTGCAGTCCAAACAGAATTTCTTAATCCATAATTAATTGAATGTGATACGATTACTACTCGTGGTAAACCTGGCGTAATAAATAAGAAGAGTATAATTTGAAGAAATATAAAATAATCAACTGGAAACATACCTAATTTATATATTGTTGGATGAAAAAAAAAAGCACAATACCAATTACAAAAGTTAAAAATCCAGAGCCAAATATCAAAGATGATAATTGGATTATTTGGGCTGCTTGGGCTGATCGTATTACTTTTGAAGAAATAAAAGAAAAAACTGGAAAATCAGAATCCGAAGTTATTAAAATAATGCGAAAGAATTTAAAACCATCTTCTTTCAGACTGTGGAGAAAAAGGGTTCATACTAAAAGCATTAAAAATAGAAAAAAATTTGTTGAAGAAAGAAAAAAACTTAGGGAAAAAATTAAATTAAGTGATATAGATTAATTATGAGTAAAGTTTTAATTTATACGGGTCCTTCTTGTCCTTTCTGTGTGGCTGCAAAATCGCTGCTTAAAAGCAAGAACGTGAGTTTTGATGAAATTAACCTAGGGGAAGATCCATCTAAGATGGATGAAATGTTAAAAAAATCTGGTGGCAGAAGAACTGTTCCACAAATTTTTATTGGTGATACGCATGTAGGTGGAAATGATGACTTACAAGCTTTAGAGCGAGAAGGTAAATTAAACAAATTACTTAATATCTAATTACTATGAAAAAAATTACTATGTATTCAGGAACGCCATGTTCGCGTTGTGATGAGGCAAAAGCATTATTAAAAAGTAAAAATATTGAATTTGAAGAGCGAAACGTTTGGGAAAAAAAGGAAAACGCTAAAGAAATGCTTCAACGAACTAATGGTGCACGAACCATTCCACAAATTTTTATTGAAGATCATTATATTGGTAGCAAAGAAGAGTTGATTGAAGCTAATCGTACTGGTGAATTAGATAAATTAATTAGTTAATTTATTAACTTCTTCTAAACTAGGCATTGCATTTCCTGCCCCTTGTTTTGTAGTAGATAAACCTGCAACTTTATTTGCAAATATTAAAGCTTCTTTGATTGGTTTTTTTTGTAAAAGAGCGTAGGCAAATCCTCCATTAAAAGCATCCCCTGCTCCAATCGTGTCTATGGCTTTTACTTTAGTGGCTTCAATAAAGATTTCTTCTTTTCCGTCAGTATAAAATAATCCCTTCTCACCTAAAGTAATAATTATTTTTTTCAATCCTTTTTGAATTAATGACTTTGCAGCTTTCTTGGCATCTTCAATGTTTAATATTTTAATGTCGGTGTAGAATTCAGCCTCTGTTTCATTCGGTGTAAAATAGTCTACATATTTAAAAAATTGATTATCTATTTTTGCTGCCGGAGCTGGATTGAGGATGGTCAATACATTGTTCTCTTTTGCTTTTTTTAAACATTCCAGGGTTACATCAACTGGTGTTTCTAATTGAGTTAAAAAAATCTCAGATTTATCTATGATGTTAAAATGTTTTTCTAAATCCTTAATGGTTAAAGTTGCTGGTGCACCAACGATAACATTAATTGCATTCTTACCTGTCGTCTCATCCAGCATTATCCCAGCTACTCCTGTTTGTGATTTAGGATCAATATCTACTGCTGAAATCTCAATTTTATTTTCTGATAAGATTTTAATTGCCATATCGCCATAAGTATCCTTACCAATCTTAGAAATAAAACTTACTTTTCCTCCAAGTTTAGCTATAGCTGTAGCTTGATTACACCCTTTCCCCCCTGGGCTTATATTGTATTTGCTGCCAATCATACTTTCGCCGACTGTAGGTATTCTTTTTCCTACAAAGCTAATGTCTGCAACGAAAATGCCAAAAACTGAAATGTAGCTCATTAACCAAAATTAGTTAGAAATGGGAAGGTTGTCAAAATATAATAACTAATAACTTGTATTTGATTTGTTAAAATCAAAACACCTGTGATTAAAAGAATAACACCACCTGTTATTGTTACTCTATTATAATATTTACCAAATCCTTTTTTAGAATTTAAAAATACAGTCATATAATAACCTGACAAAATAAAAGGAATGGCTAAACCAAGAGAATACATAGAAAGAAGTATCACTCCATTTACAATCGTTGCTTCAGTTGCTGACAATGCAAGAATAGATCCAAGCACTGGACCAATGCAAGGCGTCCAACCGAATGCAAAAGCTGCGCCAACAATAAATGGGAAGAAATAACTATCTTTATATGAACCTGTTTCAAAGCGTTTGTCTTGATTTAAAAAATTAAAATTTAAAATCCCAAGTAAATTTAATGAAAAGAGAATGATAATAATTCCTGCAGCAATTCTTAACTCTTTTCCAAAGAAAATTAATACGTTTCCAATAAACGATGCGGCTATTCCTAATAATATAAAGACAAAAGAAAATCCTAATGCAAAGGTAATTGTTTTGAATAGAACTATCCTTCTATTTTGTTGAATTTCATTTAAATTTTTTCCTGTAATATATGAAATATATCCTGGAATAATTGGCAGGACGCACGGCGATAAAAAGCTAATAAAACCTGCGCCAAATGCTATTGCTAATTTAAAAATCATTTTATTTTTATATTTGTAACTCTTATAGGCTCTAATTATTATAATTGAAAATGATTTTAAAATATTTAGGTTTTTTTTTCAGTGTTTTAGCGGCTTATTCTTTAATTAAAACTCAATCCATTTTTTCAAAAAAAACAGGAATATTATTTACTCTGTTTGTTTCAAAAGTTTCTTGGATAACTTTAATTATAACTTCATACTATGGTTTTAAAAATTTTAGTCTTATTTGGTTTTTATCTGGAATTCTAATTCCTGTGGCTACAATAGAAATTAGCTATAAGCTTTTATCTAAATATATTAAAAATAAATTTCCTGATACTACCAAATTACAAAAGGTAAAAACGA
>Ga0213861_10003300_pt1 | contig 13340 bp, 12 predicted proteins | sample PICome_4_FD_160110 | JGI IMG/M metagenome (GOLD analysis project Ga0213861, IMG submission 160110) | Coastal seawater microbial communities near Pivers Island, North Carolina, United States - PICO131 | ecosystem: Environmental > Aquatic > Marine > Coastal | place: USA: North Carolina...
TGGTCGTTAATGTTGATATTGAACCTGTATGGATATGGTGGGTGTTACCAACAGCATTAATAGTCCCGTTTATTGGTTGGTGGAACTTTAAAATTATGAAATAGACAAACTAAAAGTCCAAATTTCGTTTGATGTGTGAGTGAGGGTGTATATATCTAAGATGACTAGAGTGGCTTCCTGGAGCCTCTAGTTTAATCTTCACCTATTTTATTAATCCCATTTACACCATTCGAATCCTGCCATCTTAGAATCATCAAATGATAGCCCGAATCCAGGACCTTCTGGCAATTTCAACTTTCCATTTTGAGGAACCATTCGTCCTGAACAGACCTCATCCAGCTTTTGTGCATGTTCAGGAAAATATTCAACTGGAGCAAGATTACGAATACCGGCAGCAAGATTAGCAGTTGCCGACAGACCCACAGTCATTGAGTTGTAATTATGTGGGGAGAACGTCACCATATGAGTATCTGCGATCGCTGCAATTTCGTGCATTTCCAATAGGCCACCTCCAAGGCAAATATCCGGGTTTATACATCCAAGCGCACCTTGAGCCAATATGTCAGCAAACCCATGTTTGTATCCTATAGATTCACCAGCCAAAAGGGGTTGTTGGATATGTTCACGCAACCATTTTAGTGTTGAAGTGTGATGAGGTGGGACAGGGTCTTCAACCCATGCGAGGTTAGTTGGCTCCAATTGTCGACAGATAGCGCGAAGCTGCTCAGGCATTACCCGGCGAACAAAATCAATCGCCAAGCCTATATCTGGTCCGATCGCATCACGGATGGCTTTCACTCGCGCAACACAATCAGCATCGTCTTTTGCATGCCACATAGGATAGAACTTAACTATATCAAATCCACTTTCAACATACTCCAGCGCCTTCTTTACCGTTTCCTCTGTTGTCCAAGAACGTTCCGTCCACATGTTTGCATATAATGGAATCTCATCACGGTATGCTCCACCTAATAATTGATACACTGGAGTGTCAAGAGACTTACCTAAGGTGTCCCACATTGCTAATTCTATTCCACTTGTTGCGCTCGCGACGTCCATACTAATAAATTGATTACTGAAATCTGCCATCGCATGTTTTGTAAAAGCACGAATATTTGATGCATCTTTGCCGAGTAAGGATCTGCCCAATGAATCAACCAAAGAGCAAATAGCATTTTCATGACCTGCAGAAACATAACATTCTCCCCACCCTGATAATCCACTTTCTGTTTCTATACGAACAATAATATTTGGCCTAAGCTTACACCAGCCATCTATCTGAGGGTCTTCTGGTATGAGGTATGACTTTACATCTGTTATTATAAGATTAGTTCGCATTGAGAAATATCCTTGAATGAATGATGAAAATATTTTTACTGTTCACGCTATGTCCTTTTCATAAACAATATATACACCAGCAATTGCCATTACTGCATGACTTGATGCTTTCTCAGATCCAGCTCTATCTACTTTATATATCTTTAGGTACATCAGCTATCCTTATTATAAGTTTTATTCTGTTGGAATGCGCCTTGCACGATTCGATCCATAACCATTGCTACGAACAAAATGGCGATGCCAGCTAAAAGCCCTGGACCTTTTGCAGCATATTGAAGTGCTTCCAGTATTTCTTTGCCCAGTCCACCGCCACCAATTAGCGAGATTATCACAACCATGGATAGACACATCAGGATGGTTTGGTTCACTCCCGTCATGATCGATGGCAAGGCAAGTGGGATTTCAACATCTTTGAGCAACTCAGTCTTTGAAGCGCCGAAAGCTACAGCTGACTCCTTTATGCTTTCAGGTACGCCTCTCATACCAAGAGCCGTTAGACGAATCACAGGTGGCATTCCAAAGATGATTGTCGCCAATATGCCTGGAGGATTTCCTGTGCCAAAGAATGCAATGATTGGGATCAAGTAGACAAAGGCAGGAAGAGTTTGCATCAGATCCAGAATCGGTTCGGCGGTCTTATAAGCACGGTGAGATTTACCAAACCAAATCCCAAGTGGAATACCCATCGTTACGCACAGCAGAACTGATGCCCCAACAAGTGCAACAGTCTCCATCGCAACTTCCCAATACCCAAGCAGCGCAATGTATGCCAACACTGAAGCAGTAAAGATTGCTACTCGGGCACCTGACAAGCGCCAGGCGGTAACAAAGATTACCAGCATCACGACAGGCCAAGGAGTGCCATTTAGGGCTAGTGTAAGGGTATCAAGCACAACCCGCACAATCGTAACAATCCCATCAAAAAAATCACCCCCCACAACCGCAGCCCGCTCGATATGGTTGTCCATCCAGCTTGCTAAACGCGAAAACAATGTGCCATTATCTTTCCCCAGAATGAACTCTGAAATACGCCGTTCTGGAAAACTATCAAGAAGGGTAAGTGATGAGTTTATAGTGAACTTGTAGACAGTCAGGGGACCGATTGCGCCCATCAAAATGGCCCCAAGGATTGTATTTCGCCATGAACGTCCGCTCTCAACTCCTTCGGGGTCAATCCGCCAGTTGGAATACTTCCTCTCATAGGCTTGGTTCGCCAGAAAACCTTGAATTAGCTTCAATACAATCAAGAGAGCAAAACCACTTACCATGATTGGAATGGCTTCAGCTTGGCCAGCTTCTGCTTGGGCAATGGATGTTTCTGCAGCGGATTTAATATTTTCCGCAATCTTAGTGAAGCGGTCTATATCTGTTTGTTCTGTAGAATCACGAGCCCGTTGCAATAGTTCTGCTGCGCGGTTTTGCTGCCGGGCAGCGCGTTCAAGCATGTCCGCTCCAGGATTACCCCAGAGACCACGACCAATTTGAACCCACGCAACCACCTCAAGAATGAGAAATGCCCAGAACAAGCTCCAAATCGCACGTGAGGCCGCCCACAATGGGCCAAATAAAGCAGCCATAAAATTAAATGTGTTGGGTATGAAAGCATTACTATTATGAATTTTCTTAAAAACCCTAACGTAGTAGTCACCATTCACTTGCGCGAAAGTGTAGATAGATCTCTTGAGTGCTATATGATCGACCTTAATATCAGATGCTGCAGTGATTTTTGGTTCAACACTCATTTTAGTCATTATTGCCTCCTTGAATTCCAAGTAGAAGGCGCTGCTTAGTAACGAAACCGACATCCTTAGCATCATCGGTTATAACAACTGGATGCTCACTCCTTGCTGCTAAATCAATGAGATGATCGAGATTCACTGATACATCAGCACGTGGTGCGCCAGTCAGATCTCCAATATTTTTCTCCAGTGGCTCCATGATCGAGCCTGCTTTGATCAGCTTAAGCTTTGAAATACCCTGAACGAATTCACGGACATAATCATCGGCAGGATTTGTGACGATGTCTTCAGGCGTCCCAATTTGAACGATAATACCGTCTTTCATTATTGCTATCCTGTGTCCGATCCGGATTGCCTCATCAAGGTCATGAGTGATAAAGAGAGTTGTCTTATGTAATTGATTCACAAGTGCTTTAAACTGATTCTGCATTTGTAAACGGATGAGTGGATCGAGTGCAGAAAAGGGTTCATCCATCAGCAGTAACTCTGGGTCTGATGCAAGTGCGCGGGCAATGCCCACACGCTGTTGCATTCCACCGGATAATTCCTCAGGAAGACGGTCTTCATACCCAGTTAATTCCACAAGACTAAGTACATGATCCGAAATAGCCCAGCGTTTAGATTTTGGTATCTTTTGAATTTTAAGCGGATAGGCGACATTATCACGAACAGAACGATGAGGCATTAGTGCCATATGCTGAAATACCATGCCAATCTGTTGTGCACGAACTTGACGCAACTCACGCTCACTCAGAAATTGGATATCTTGGCCCATTATTTCAATTTGGCCTGCTGTAGGCTCTATGAGACGATTGATATGGCGTACTAAAGTGGATTTTCCTGAACCAGAAAGACCCATAATACAGAAGACTTCACCACGTGATACTTCGAATGTAGCTCCCTGAACGGCCACAACACAGCCAAAACGATCTAGGACTTCGGACTTTCCAATTCCTTCAGATTTGACAGCAGCCATAGCCTCGTCAGCTCTGACTCCAAAAATCTTCCAGACATCAGTAAGTTTGACGACTATCTTACTCATGAAGAGTCCTTATCTAGAAATGTGAGACTGGACCGACCATGGTCAATCCAGTCATTTAACCATTATTATATCAGTCTGCGAACCAACTCAAAACTCTGTCTTCATTGGCTTCGATCCATTCAGCAGCAAAGACTTCGACATTTTTCTTATTAACTGCAACTTCAAATGCCATTAAGGAAAGCGCGTCTGCATCAAGAGACATATTAGCTAACATTGCTGCAGCTTGAGGAAAGTCACTTTCCAGAGATTTTGCATAGAATACATGAAGTGTCGAAGCAGGCCAAGCAACATCAGCATTAGAGTTTTCAAGCCAGTTAGGATCGTCTGTCGGCTGTATGATATTCCAACGTTCTGGATCATGTGGCGTTTCTTTCAACGTCGTTAGATCATGTAGGGCAAATATATAGTGTGGCCCATAACATTGACCAACCCAAGGCTCTCCCGCTTTAATAGCATTGGCAAGCTTTGCGTAGGCAATCGTCTCATCCATCTCTTCTAAGTCAAGAACCTGATCATACCCAATACTCTTAGCCCGAATACGTTCGATAGTTGTAGACGCCCATCCAGCGGCTCCAATCCATATTTCACCCCTACCATCGCCGTTAGTATCAAACAATGCGGCAATGTCTGGATTCGTCAAATCTTCGATAGAAGAAATGCCATTTTCTTCAGCAAAACCAGTGGGTACACAGACTGAAGTGAAACCTTGAACTTTGTTGGAGTTCATCGCTACACTACCCTTCTCTGTTACGAAAGTATCGTGAAGATTTTGTTGGTTAGGCATCCAAACTTCAGGGTGGACATGCACAGAACCCTGATCCATTCCTTCAAAAAAAATCGGATTTGTTCCAGACTGAAGTTCGACATCAAGCCCAAGATTTTGTTCAATAGCTAGTTTTAAGATGTTCGCAGTAGCATTGGCAGTTGGCCAGTTTGGAACACCAATAACCATATCTGCTGCGAGCACAGAAGTTGTACTCATTATTAGAGCGATTGCTCCGAGCACTGTGTTTTTAAAAATTTTCTTAATCATTTTCTCTCCTTTTTTTTATTAAAGATAACGTGCTTGATTACTTCTTGTGAAATTTTCATAGCGCATTAATCCCCAGGTAATTACCAACGAAGGCAATCAATTAATACAAGTTCGTATTAGTTCTATAATATAGAACTATATTCCATATTACGATACAAGTATTTTTGTTTTAACCTATTTAATTCATAATATCAAGCAATTTTTTGATAAATAATTGCTTTATTGTTTATTTCTCGTTAGTCTTTATGCGAGTCTTTATGCGTTTGGTTGCCAACTCAGCTCCATCATGGAAACTCCCAAACTAGCAATCTTAACGTTGATTAGTGCCATGAGAAATGATCCCTATTGATGGACGGGCTGCATTTTATCCAATCCCTCTTTCAACCTATCGAGTTCGAGTGCAGACATGGAAACAGACGTCGCTGCATCCGGGAAAGATCCATCCATCACCGCCAAGCGATATCCTGCCAACGCTTTTGCTCGTTCGGCCGACAGCTTTTTGCGAATAGAACCTACATCGCCGAATGCCTTGGCGTGACGCGGCGGATTATCGGTGTCGCCTGACAAGTCTGACATGTAAGACAGAATAATATCTCCTGACGAGCCCGCGCCTATGGTTACGAGGATCAGTTTGGTGTATTTTTTAATCTCTGCCAAAGCATCTTCGGCAACACATTCAACCTCTACAGAGTAGGCACCAGCCTCCTCCATGCGGCGAAAATCCTGCAGAAGACTCAGCGCTTCTGTTGCTGTCTTGCCGACAGTTCGAAGCCCCCCAAACTGCGTGGAGCGGGCCGGGATCAAGCCAGTATGTCCCTGCACGCTGATCCCTTCACGCGCAATACGCTCTATCGTTGTCAGGCCGCGAGGTGTATAAATTGCGTCTGCGCCTTTCACCATTGTATCTATGGCGCCACCAAGTGCTTCATCTTCAGTCACATATTGGCGCATATTTTGGTGTGCTGTAATAAATATATGAGGAGCAGCAGCGCGAATACTCTCGGTCAACTTGGTTTCTATGGTGAGCGTGTCAATTTGTTGGTTAGCTGCAGCGACTGCCTCTTCTGGATCAATTGCTGTCACTTGCGTCATCCGTTTACCAACAGCCTTGTTCTTAAACAAACATTCGACGGTCAAGTTACGTTTAGCGGGCTGGCCGCCATAAGTGTAGATATGTTTCATAAAAAGCTCCTATTTGCGGAAAAGATCAATTTCTTGCCAGCCCTGGGTGCGGCCTCACAGCCATAATGGAAACTCCCAAACTAGAAATCTTAGGGCATTTTAGTTGTTCCGAAGTTTCATTCAAAATAGAGATAATGCGACTGGTGATAGAAATTAAAAACATCAACTAATTTTTTTTATTGCCCACCATGGACTTTTCAAAGTTGGAGGCATTTTCCATGAAGTGAAAATTTGCCTTGAATGGCTCTAGCTGAGGCCTACCTAAAATAAAGTCTGCTGCCCGTGCGGCAATCATCTGGGTCGGCGCGTTAAGATTTGCGCTAGTAATTCTGGGCATAATGGACGCATCAACAACACGCAGTCCATTGATTCCATGCACCCGCATTTCTTCATCTACTACGGCATCTGCATCCATGCCCATGCGACAGGTACAGGAGGGATGGTAATCCGTCGATACATTAGCTTTGATGTAGTTGAGAAGTTCAGCATCCGTTGTAAGATCAGGGCCTGGATAGATCTCTTCACCACGATAGGGATCAAAGGCTTTTTGGGCAATGATTTCCCGTGTTCTACGAATTCCTTGGATTAATCTTTGCCGATCATCTTCGGTTTCCAGGTAATTGAAAAACATTTTTGGCTTGTCAGCTGGATTTGCAGATCGCAATTCGATATGGCCAACGCTAGTTGGTCGGGATTGATCTACATGGACAGTAAAGGCTTGATCAAGGGATATACCATTATTTTTCATAAAATTGAACCCAGCAGGACCGAATTGAATCTCGATATCTGGGTAGTCCATCTTGTGACTGCTCCGGATTAGGCCTCCAGCCTCCCAAAATACCGAAGCTGCTGGACCGCGGCGTGTGAATAACCATTTGGTACCAGCCATGGCAAAATTTACGGGATGAAGTGCTCGATGGATAGCCATCGATTTGGTGCATGCATATTTAACCAGCACAGTCGGGTGATCTTGCAAATTTTGCCCAACACCTGGTAAATCTAATTTAACCTCAATACCATGTTTACAAAGGTGATCTGCCGGCCCAATACCCGACATCATCAATATTTGTGGTGAGTTAATCGCGCCACCTGAGAGTATGATTTCATGGCTTGCTTCGACCCTATTGAGATTTCCGTCATGGGTGTATTCTATTCCTGTTGCACGGTCACCTTCGATAGTAATTTTTTGCACTGTGGCTCCCGTAACTAATGTGCAGTTCTTCCTTCGCAGTGCAGGGTAGAGATGGGCAACAGCTGCACTGCAACGCCGACCATTTCGTGTGGTGCTATCAAATCGGGCTATGCCCTCCGGTTTGTAGCCGTTTAGGTCCTCAGAGTAGCCATGATCTGATTGCGCACCTGCATCCACAAACGCTTCAAATAATGGTGACTCAAGTTTACCTTTGGTTGTATTAAGAGGACCCGATCCTCCTCGCCAGTCATCAGCACCTCGGTCACTGGTTTCACCTGCCTTAAAGTAAGGTAGACATTGAGCATAACTCCATTTTGGCAGATTGAAATCATTTCCCCATCGATCATAATCTAAGGGATGACCACGCATGTATACCATAGAATTGATCGATGAAGACCCACCAATAACCTTACCACGCGGCATTTCAATGCTACGATTGGAAGTCTCTGGTTCACCTTCAGTCATGAAGTTCCAATTGAGTTTTGGATTTTTAAAGACCTTGAAAACTGCCGCTGGAATATGGATCAAGGGGTTGCGATCCATTGGCCCAGCTTCAAGTACCAGGACAGAATAGGTACCATCTTCGCTCAGCCGATTTGCCAATACGCAGCCAGCCGAGCCAGCACCAACAATGATGTAGTCGTATATTTTATTTGCTTTAACTTCAAGTGGGGTGTTTTTCATTTATCTGCTTTCGAAATATCCAAGTATTCTTAACATTTTTCAGTTAACTTATTCTCGGAAGTTTAATGTTCTTTAACGAGGACGCTTTAAAATACGTTCAGTAGCTTCAGTTGTCCCATCATTAAAAGTGCCGAACCACTTGTCCCATGGCATCTCATTGGAAGCGAAGTTGCAGTTGAAATGACGGTGGTGAAGCTGGTGAAAGAAATTACCAAGACCAAACCAATTTTTCCCTTTAAACTCTAGACCTTCATAGCCACAATGCTCTGCAATTGGGTTGAGTGACAAGAGATACAGATGAAACAACACGTGGACTGGACTCGATGGAACAAAAACATGGATGATGATACTTGAGAAATAGATTAAATGTTCAATCGGATGCATCGACAAACCACTCCAGGGTCCGGTAACGATATTACGGTGGTGTACCGAATGAGAAATACGATAAAGTGGAGGCCAATGAAGCATTCTGTGAGTCCAATAAAAATGAATAGACGACCATAATGGAATAAGTACAAATAGAGCTACAAACCACACTGGGTTCTGAGACCATTCCAGCGTCGGCAGTAAATCATTGGAAAAACCCCATAAATAGATAGTTTCATAAGCTGTCCAGATCGTCACACCACTCATAATCGTCCAGAACATATTGTCCAGTAGTTGTCGGCTAAAGGTAAAGTTTACATTTTTTGACATTTTTTTTAGATCCATTTTTTCATAACGTAAACTTAAACCTTGCCGATTGAACGTATAAAAATAGAGATGCATAATAGTAGCGATGACTGTAACTAAAATAAGGTTTCGCAAGTAAACAAATAGGACCCAGCTTGTGCTTAGGGTTTTCATTTGCTCAACAGGTGGCATAAGTAAAATCCAGGTTCCGAATGCAAGCAAGAGCCATAGCATTCTTTCAGAAGGCACAAGCCATGATTTCACAATCCACGTAATTGACTTCAGAAACTTCGGTGGCCATAAAAAGACACTTGAAGTCTTAATCGGCAGTTCTGGATGATAGTTCCAGATTGGATTGGTCTGCTTTTTATTCATAATTTTATAATCCAAGCAATTGACATAGGTCTAACTAAATTTGCACTAAAATGTTCTATATTATAGAATTAATTTCTATAATATGGGATTATAGGCATAACAAATCTTTTTTGTCAAGATACTTTAATTAAAAATTTAAAGAAAAAAGGATTAATCGAAAACCCAACCAAGATTTTCTGAAATACGATGAGTTGAAGCCTTAAGTTCATCGGCCCAATCTCTTACATGATGTGGTTTCATTCGCTCGGTCACGCCCCAAATGCATAGTGCTGCCACAACTTCACCATGGTGATTAAAAATTGGGGCTCCGATGGCCGATGTTTGCATAAATTCCTCACCTTCACACAAAGCCAAACTATCTCGTTTGACATCCTTCAGCTGGGCTTTGAAGACCTCACGATCCGTAATCGTTTTCAGCGTGAATTGCTCAAAAGTAAGCTTATCTATAAGCTCATCCTGCTGCTTTTTACTCATGAAGGCTGTTAATACTTTGCCGCCAGCTGTGCAATGCACCATAGCATGTTCGCCCATCTTTGCTGCATAAGGAACCTGATATGGATGAATTGCGCTTAGGATTATGACTTGATAACCAGCCATACCCATTAGGCAAACATTGTGGCCACAGCTTTCACAAAGCTTTTCAAGCTCATCTGAGGATTCTCGCTGAAGATCACTATTTATCCACGACTTTCTTGCCCACTCTCTCAAACGATTGCCAAGTCCATAGGTCTTATAGCTTTGATCATAGTAAATTAAACCTTCATATTGCAAAATCGATAGAAGTCGGTGTGTAGAACTCTTTGCTAAACCTGATTTTGAGAGAATTTCACTAAAATTCATTGGCCCAGAACTGGATGCAAGGATATCAACAATTCTCATAGATTTTGAGATTATTGAGCTTTTATTTTGCAGTTTGTTCTCAAGGTCTTTCATTGGGTTTCACGATAAAGGTAATAGTGATATTTTACTCTATAAATTATGAAAAGCTGAGATGAACCTGAGAACAGTTAAGTACTTGTGCCAGTTCCAGCTACTAACTCAATTACAGTTGGAGCAAGGTTTTCAACTGGACTAACCCATAACTCTTGTAACTTGAGACGAGGATAGGTGTACTTAGCTATTTCTTTGTAACAGTTAATCCTTTGGTCTAAGCTTGCCTCATCAGATTCGGCTATCTCAATAAGCCTCTGGATTGGATTGATGTCCAAATTTCGTTTGATGTGTGAGGGAGGTTATATTAATTAAGTGCGCAAACTTGTTTTCACCGCTACTGGTTCTTTCTTTACTCCCTCTCGAATAAAAACAAAGAGTCCACTTGCAGTAATGAGAAGCATTCCTAGTATTGAATAAATATCAGGTATCTCGCTAAAAATAAAGTAACCACTTCCAATAGCAAATATCAACATAATATACTCAAAAGGTGCAATAACTGGGGGTGAGCCAATTCGGTATGCAGATGTAAGTAGAAGCATTCCAGCACTTCCAACAGCTGCAATACTAAGAAGCATTACAAGTACTGAATTGCTGTAAATTGACCAATCTCTTATAAGGTATTCTAGGCTTTTAGCCTGAGAGGGTTCAAATTCGATTAACGGAATTATCAACCAAGCACCAAAAGCAAGTACAACACTTCCTCCATATAGATGAAGCATCTGTTGGAAAATGCTATCTTTTTCGCTTGTATATTTAGCAATCATCATTGATACTGAGTATGTAAAAGCAGTAATTATAGGCAGTAAAGTAAAGTAATTAAATCCTTTAGGGCTTGGTTTAACAATAAGTAAAACACCAATAAAACCGACAATAACGGCACAAATACGGTAGAAACCAACTTCTGACTTAAACATAAACTTTGATAATATTGTTATAAATAATGGCGTCACAAAGAATAAGCTCGTTGCCTCTGCAAACTCCATTTTTGCCAACGCAAAATAGAAACATAAAAAACCTATAAAAAATAGCAAGACTCTAGTGATGGCAAGAATTGGAAACGATGAACTGAAGTCGATACGACGCTTAGTTAATTTAAGAAAAATAATAAGTATGATGCTGCCAACCACTCCACGAATAAACATTATTTGAGTCAAAGAAGCATAATCGGCAAGCTGACGAACTAAAACGTCCTGAATGCTGAAGAAAAACATTCCTATCAAGATAAAAGAAATTCCCTGTTTATCGTTACTCATATTAATCTCCTAAATTTACTGCCAATTGAAGAGACTCTTCTTTTGAGCAAGGATTAATTTTTTTGTGATTATAAGCCTATTTTGGTCGGACGAGAGGATTTGAATCCTCTCTGATGTGTGAGGGAGGGTTTATACATCTATCTCTGATGTCGAGAGGGGCTCCCCCCGTACCTTCAAAGTCAGTATATATGCGAGGGATGGTATTTAGATTTATACTTCTTTCAAGTTCTTTAGTAACAAAGAACGAACTAACTCTAAGTTCTTCTTTCCTATTTTTTGTGAAATTTTATCTTCAACTATCTTGAGGTGCTTTGCGCCTTCTATTTGAACCAGAAGTCCGTTTTCAGTTATCTTGATAAACTTATCTCTTTTATTGCCACTCTTTTCAACAAGCTCAGTAACACCAAGCTCCATTAAGCGACGATTAGTTTTATGGACGGCCTGTCTTGATATGCCAAGTGCTCTCGCTACTTCAGATATTGACCTCTCTCTTCCTCTAAGAGCTGAAAATAACTTAACTTCTGATGGCGAAGCTTCATATAAACCACCTTTTCTAAGAAGAGCGGTTTCTTTTTCCATCCGCTCAATAGTGTCCATCATTAGACCTTTAAGGTTTGTTTCAAGAAATTTCTTTGTACTATTGTCTATCATTTTTTCATTAAGCTAATTATTGTCAACCTAAGTTGACATTATACACTATAATATGGTTTTTTAATTTATTGTATAGAAAGAGGGTCAAATGAATAGAAGAGATTTTTTAAAAATTACTGGAGGAGGTGTAATACTTTCAGCACTTAGTATAAGTGGGTTTGTTGGAACAAGAACACCTCAAAAAGCTCTAGCTCCTTGGGATAAAGCTGGTAATTATTCAGACTTCAGATTAAGGGCATTGTCTTACGCAATTCTTTCACCTAACCCCCATAATAGACAACCCTGGGAGATTGAATTAATTGGAACAAACAAAATCAAAATTTATCGCGATAAAAACAAAGGTCTTCCAGAAACAGATCCTTTCAATCGACAATTAACAATTGGAATGGGATGTTTTATTGAAACTCTTGATATTGCCTCAAGAGAATTTGGACATTCAACTGATATAAGATATTTTCCTTCAGGAGATAATGGTGCTGTAGCTGAAGTAACTTTTATTCCTGACGATACGATAAAGAAAGATGAGCTGTTTAACTCAATTCTATCAAGAAGGTCTTGTAAAGAGCCATTCCAAAAGAAAGCATTAACAAATTCTCAAATCGATAATCTTGCTAAATTTGGACGAGTTATATCAAAAGCAAGTGATGTTGAAAATCTTAAAAAAATAACATTTGATGCTTTTCTAGTTGAGTATAAGACACCTAGGACATTAAAGGAAAGTGTCGACCTAATGAGACTTGGGAAGTCAGAAATTAACGCTTCTCCTGACGGAATTGATATTGGAGGCACATTTTTAGAAGGTCTTATAGTTACTGGAATCTTAACAAAAGAATCTATGATGAATCCCAAATCAACAGCATTTGCGCAAGGAATAAGTATTTATGATGAAATGCTAAACAACACTCCAAATTACATAATTTTAGAGACTAAAACAAACAATAGAATGGAGCAAATTGATATTGGAAGAAAATGGGTTAGACTAAATTTAACTACTACTCACCTTGGCTTAGACCTTCATCCAGTTAGCCAAGCACTTCAGGAATACAAAGAAATGAATTCCTTAAATACAAAAATTCATAATGAATACTCTACTGAAGGGCACACTATTCAGATGCTTGGAAGGCTCGGATACGGTATGAAGAAAGCTCCTCAATCTCCTAGATGGCCTATAGAAAATAAAGTAATTAATTCATAACAGGGGTAAGTTAATAAAAATCCAAATTCTCTCTGATGTGTGAGTGAGGGT
>Ga0213861_10003301_pt1 | contig 13335 bp, 8 predicted proteins | sample PICome_4_FD_160110 | JGI IMG/M metagenome (GOLD analysis project Ga0213861, IMG submission 160110) | Coastal seawater microbial communities near Pivers Island, North Carolina, United States - PICO131 | ecosystem: Environmental > Aquatic > Marine > Coastal | place: USA: North Carolina | collected...
AGCTTCATCAGGCGGTAGAACCCAATGAATGCTGCAACGTTGGCAATGTGAGCAGTTGTACAGTATTGGCATATTTTTTCCATCTGAATCTCATAGGAGACAAGCAATCCGATGACGAGGAAACCACCAAAGGTGAGCGCTGTACCAAGTTTGAGATAATTATCGACCCATGTCGAGTTTGGTTCAAGTGAGGTTGAATACGCCAAGTAGAGGAGGACACAGAAGACGGCCGCTCCAATTCCGCTCCAAGGGATTCCGAAGATTGGGTCGGTATTGTATGCAGTATTCCCGATGACATCATCGCAAGAAAATACCGTGCTTGATGCACAAAAGTTGCCACCTTCACTCACCTTGGAAGAAATCCAAAGCGTTTGGATGGAGACAGCAAAACCGGCGACACAGGTCAAAAGAAGTCCTGAAAGCACTCGGCCACGTTCAGTAGCAAAAGACGGGAGCGTTTCCTCTAAAGAACTTGCAATTACCCTTCCAGTCGGCAGCACAAGGAACATACCGATGAGCGTTGGTATGAGGTAAATCAACAGTTGAATGTTCGAATCCATATCAAGCACCACCCGTATCTGCACTCTCTCGAGTGACGAGACTGAGAATTGCATCTCGAGAATCTTCTCCAGGGTTTTCAGATGAACTCCAGGCAATAATCCCGTCCGGTTGAATCAGGTAATAACTTGGGGTGCCACCGACTTTCCACTCCTTCATGTTGTCTTGGTCCAGATCATCGATGTAGGGGAATGTGTGTGCTGAACCGGGGCGACTGCCGCAATCTGAACCTGCACATGATTGGCCGGAATCAGCAGTCTTGTCTCTAAATGCCACGATTTCGGCTCGGCTTGAGTCGTGACCGTTTATGTCGAGTTCAGTTGCACTTGCCATGAAGTTGACAATGGCACCGTTCCATTGAGGGTTGCTTCCGTCAAAATCAGCAGCGTTCAACGACATGTCTTCAGCGGAACGTACACAATATGGACAATCCGTGTCCATGAATTCAAGAAAAACCCACTGCCCTGATACGTCGCCTTCTTGCCAGTTGGAATCCCAGTAGGATTCAAGATTGAAGGTTTGCCAACCTCCGCTGCCGTTGTAGAACTTGCCCTCTAAGGCAGGTGCTCTTTCACCGGCTTTGGTCCCAGTTGCAATTGGACTTGTTGTGGCTGCAATTATGATGAGGCCAACAAAAAACAGGCTCATGACCCGAATGGCGGCTTTGGTACGAACATCAGCTTCATCATCGTATATGTGTTTCAATTTCTCATCTCCTTGGCATTCCAATTTCTTCTATCAGAGCGCGTGCAGTGTGGCGTATGGCCTCTTCACTGTTGTACCGTACATCGTATCCTGAGGAAAGCATCTTATCAATCCCAAGCATTGCCCGAGGAATATCACCAGCCCACCCACGGTCACCACCTGTGTACTCGATGGATGCATCATGGCAACCGGTTTCTTCAACGACTATTTCGGCAATTCGTCGAACAGACGCAGTATCGTGTGAACCGAGATTAAACAGATTCAGCGGTTCATCGGTATGCTTCATGACATGAAGGATTCCATCAACGCAATCTTCGACTTCCATGTACGACTTCTCTTGCCGTCCGTTTCCGAGAACCTCAAGCCGAGAGGGGTCGGATTTGAGTTTGTGGATGAAATCAAAAATTACACCGTGCGTACCTCGAGTACCGATGATGTTTGCAAAACGGAAGATCCATGCTTGGAGTCCGAACGTTCCGACCCAACTGCTGATGAGACCTTCTCCGGCCTGTTTGCTTGCACCGTAAAGTGAAATGGGCATACAAGGACCGTGGTTTTCAGGTGTTGGGAGTGGAGCATCTTCACCGTAAACAACCGAAGAGGAGGCAAAAGCGATTTTTTTGACCTCACAACGACGCATGGCTTCGACGATATTGTAGGTTGCAAGCGTGCCTTGCTTCAAATCCGTATCCGTAATACGAGTGCCAAGCCGAATATCGGGGTTGGCCGCCAAATGGTACACGCAATCGATACCTTGCATGGCAGAAAGAACCGCTTCAAAGTCAGTAATGTCACCATGCACATGGGTCACTGCACCGGAATCAAGATGGGGTTGGATGAACTCGAGTTGGCCGCTTGAAAGGTTATCAAGAGCAACAACTGTATCGCCACGAGCAACCAACCTGTCGATAAGATGTGAGCCAATAAACCCGGCACCGCCTGTAACCAATGCTCGCATGGGCAGTTCAAGAAACCACCATGTATGAGCCTTTGGTAATGTTGTCGATACTGGTGAAGTTGTCGAAACTGCTTTGGAAATTCGGGACAATGGGTTTGATAACCTTTAACGAAATGATTCACCTTTACCGCCGAACATTCGGCGATGGAGTTGAAAAACATGCCAAAAAAGAACCTAAAAACGATGCCTGAAACCCTAAACGAAACTGCGAATATGCTTGTTGGATACGTACGGAAAAGCAATGCTGGTGGAGCACTCAAAGTCTCCATCAATACCGATGCTTTTTCAGACTGTTCGACGTATGTCACCAGTGACGGTCAAGCGTATGTACCGCTTGTCATCTCACTGAATGCGCTTGAAAAAGTGCTCAATGGAGAGCGAGCAGTTACCACGCTCACGCAACTTCAAGATTAGAGCGTTCAAGTTCAATCGCAGTTGAATACGTATCCTGAGTATACGGTGCCGCTTGCTTGGGGGTTTCGACCCCTGAGCAAGCCTTCCCCCATAACGTACAACAAGTGTTGGTGCAGTTACTATATTACTAAATAGAATCGGAAAGCGCCAAACGCTGGTGGGAAAGTGATTCGAAGTCTCGATTCAAAGAAACCTTTCATTGTTGCTGGCATGCCCATGTACAACGAAGAGGAGACCATCGGGACCGTTGTCATCACAGCTCTTCGCCATGTCGATGCAGTGATCTGTATCGACGACGGTTCTTCAGATTCAAGTGCTCGTATTGCAGAGGCATGCGGCGCTCTTGTCATCCGTCATCGCGTAAATCGCGGCTATGGAGGCGCTTTGAAAACCCTGTTTGTCAAAGCCAAAGAAATGAACGTCGATGCTCTTGTCGTCCTCGACAGTGACGGCCAACACCGTTCGGAAGACATCCCGAAACTGCTCAAACCAATACTCGACGGAACTGCAGATTTCGCAATTGGGTCCCGCTTCGTGGAGGGCGGTAGTGGAACCGATATGCCCGCCTATCGTCGACTTGGAATCAAAGTCATTACTGCAGCGAGCAACCTCTCAAGTGACCTCGGGATTAAAGATACACAATCGGGATTCAGAGCATTCTCTCATACCGCTCTTGACCGTCTTCGCTTTGATTCTGAAGGAATGGAGCTTTCCCTCGAAATGCTTGAGGACGCCCGAGAGAAGCAATTGGATATTGTCGAGGTACCAACAGTGATTCGTTACGATGTACCAAAAGGTTCGAACTTCACCGCAGTTTCTCACGGCTTCACCGTTCTAACATGGGCAATGCTTTCACTGTCTCAAAAGAAGCCACTGCTTGTTCTGGGCCTCCCCGGTTTCGGACTCTTAGCAACTGGAGCTGCAATGGGGATGAATGCAGCGCGCGGTGTTACGACTCAAATAGACAGTTTCCTCGGTCCAGGTCTTTCCGCCGTTTGGATTGGTGTCCTCGGACTTTCATTGATGGCCACAGGATTGGTTTTGCAAAGCGCCCGTGGTTTCCTTCGCCACCTTTTGGTTCGAGAATTCGGACTCGATTGAGGCGTTTCCAACGTTATGCTCTCACATTTTGGAGCATCATTCAAAGCCCCCCTCGTTATCGCAAGAACATGGAGAAGGACGGTAGCAGCGCCAATCTCCGCGTGAAACTGTCCGAACTTCGAGAACAATCAAGTGCTCATGCCATGCGCCGAATCGATAAATTCTATGGCAGTGTTCTTGCCTCACCTTCGACGGTCGTCATCCTGCTGCTCGTCGTTGCCGCTTTTTTTGCTCAACAAGGCATGTCCTTCCAAGAGCAAATTGATGATGACGTCGAGATATTCCTTCCCGACGGAGCACCATCAACTGAATTACTCAAAGAAGTAAGAACAGAATGGTCGACGGACATTGCCATTATTTACATCCAAACTCCGAACGCCTTCAATTCTGGCGACCAAATCAACATCACGGATGTCGCTTATTTGCGGGAAATGAGTTGGGTAGAAGGGGACGATGACAATGTGAACGATCCCGGCTCGACCAGCAGAGGTATCGATTACAGCAAGGATGACCAGGGAAGAGACGATGGTGTCCTGTGGATTATTTCACCTGCACAGGTCATCAAAGAAATAAACTCTGCAGACGGGCGATTCAACAGTTCATTGTGTGAGCACGGCATCAATACCCGTATTCCACTGGCTCTCGATTGCAGTTCACTGCCTGGTGGCGGTGCGTATTCGATACCCGACCAAAATCGAGTCGACCAAATCATCGAAGAATCGAATGGCGGATTTGACGCCTTGTTCAAGGATACCAACGATATGGACCTCGACTATGACAGCGACAATGACGGCAACAAAACCAACGATATGGATGGCGATGGAATATGGGATACTGCTGCAATTGTGATTGGGATGCACCACGACCCGACTGAAGCTAACTTTCGTGATTTTAGCCACCTCCACAGCCATTTCCAAGACGTCATAGACGACCGCCCGAGCGATATGCAAAACTCCGAGATGACCGTCACCGGGCTTACCAAAGTCCTTGAAGACATTTCTGATGCAATCTATGAAGACCTGCTGAAAATTTTACCATGGTCGGTCGTTTTCACAATTTTGGTCATCACATTGCTGCACCGTTCGCTAAAGGTGGTTGTCATCACCGGAACCCCTATTGTAATGGCCCTTGCAGTAACCTTTGGCTCATCGGTACTTCTCAACATCACGCTCACCCCGATGATTGTGGCCACTTTCCCAATTTTAATTGGCCTGGGGGTTGATTATGCACTTCACATGGTCAACCGTATAGAGGAAGTGCGTCGAAAGGAAATTGACAAAGCTCATGATGAAAATGAACGGCGAAGGCGGCAAGGCAAACCACCAGAAGAAGTCCCTGACCTGTGGAACATCGATTTTTACCGTGAATGCGTTTTAGAAATGACCCGTTCCACTGGAGTCGCCGTCTTCCTGTCTGCGTTAACGACCATTGTTGGATTCTCAGTATTGATTGCGCCGCAAATTGTATCTGTATCACCAATTCGCTCGGTTGGAATCACCTTGTGCATTGGCATCTTCTCGACGCTTATCTTCAGCATCATACTGGTACCAACGTTAGCATGGATGATGCGATTTAACAAGCGTACAAACCCTTCGGCATGGAAGAAAGTTGGAACATGGCCAGTGTATGGATTTGTCTTCATTATTGCTGGTGCGATTTTGGTAACGGGCGTGGGCGTCTCGAATTTAGACACGATGAATGAACCCATCACTGGAAGTTCTGAAGCACCAGATGGTATTGCTTCGCTCAATACTTTAGCTCAATATTCGCGCCAATTCAGTGGTGGACAGACCTCCTTGTTCATTTTTGATGCAGAAGATCGAACCTTAGAGGCTCAGCAAAATAAAACTCAAAATATACGAGATTTACCTGTTCTGGATGCCATTGATGCCATTGAAAATAAGATTGACATGGTCGATGAAACAAACACAACAAGCATCATCACCTTCTTACGCACCATACCTGCAACGATTACACTCGCTGATGGCGTGACGTTGTATGAAGGGAGCCTCTGGGATCTGTTGCACGACCCGTGTTGGGACAGTACGGATATTACCGACCCCGAATGTGTTGCTTGGCTGAGCCTTGAACTCACAGGTCAAGACGGACGGCAAGGTCTGCGAAAAGACATGGTAAATGCAGTGTTTGACACGCTGTCAGATGAAGTCAAATCGATGTTGCTCAACGAGGAAGGTACCAAAGCCATTGTCTACGTTACTCAGCCGTACATGAATCTCAATGTTGCTGGAGAATTGCGTGACGACATCGATGAAATGCTCTTGAATGAGCCACCTGTTGATGGCAAAACTCGAACCTCTCTCCTCACTGGAGGACTGCCGGTTTCTTTGGATATCAACGACGGTATTCATGACGCTCAAACGCTGACAACCATCGTTACAATGATTCTACTCACCATCGTCCTCAGCGTTGTATTCCGCTCTCCAAGACTTGGAATATACACAATGATACCTGTGGCAATCGTCATCTTATGGCAGCCACTTCTCATGAAGAGTGGTGATGTCAATGTGAACATATTTACTGCTATGATTGGCACCATCGTCTTCGGCATAGGAGTTGATGACTCCATACACGTGATGCATCGAATCCAGGAAGAAGGGGAGACGCCGACCGGCATAGCAAATGCCATTGAAGAAACCGGTCAAACAATCTTTGAGACTACAGTGACCACCGTCTCTGGGATATCTGCTGGATTTATTGCAGCGTTCCCCGGTCTTGAAAACTTCTTCATGATTATGTGTCTGCTGATTTTCTTCGCCTTCATCACGAGCACCTTCCTTCTTCCAGCAGTCATTACTGCAGAACATACGATACGCGCCAAAATCAGAGGCCAAGCAGGATGGATGGATTACGGTGATGGCATTGCCATAGCCTCTCCATTGGCGATGAAACCACTCGATGCTGTGCTCTACGGCGATGAAGATTGAGTGGAGGGAGTAGGGAGTAAGCCCCTTTCTGTTACCTTTCGGCGACCGCATTCAACTTAGCATCCTACCTGCCCCTCGACGTGCCGCGTCAACGGGGCTGTTTGGACTTGCTCCAACGGGGTTGCTCGTCTCATCGACCACAAGGCAATCTCGGTTTTTCAACTTCATTGTACACACCTTGCATCGTTCGTTTCTGCAGCATTGACCTGACCATTTCTGTTCTCTTACTTCTGTAAGCCGTTTGCACTGTGGAGAGGGGACTTTCCTCAGAGTCGAACTCTGTCAGCGATCCTCCTACTCCCTCCGTGTAGCGGTTGGCATCAAGACTTCAAAGTCTTCGGATGAAAATGCATCTCATTTGTACGGGCTTTCACCCGGTGCAGCACTTTCGACTGGTGCACCGTATGGTCCAGAAACTGGCGGTTGAGGCTTGGTTTGTTGAAGGCGAGGACGCCCCTCGTTTTGGATGTGAACAAGCGGTTTGCGAGATGAGCGTTGATGAGCGCCCCATTGTTGCTGTTGTGGGTTTTTCAATCCAAAAATCAACAATCCTACGAGAGAGACAGTGAGGAGGAAGATGATGATGAGTAACACTGGATTTACCGATGCTACGCTGGAAAAGACACCATCCGAAGTCGCTTCATCAATGTAAACGGTATTGGTTTGAACGTTTGGTCCGTTAATGATTTGGAATTCAATCCACATCGTACCATCCCGTGTGGGTGTCCAATCTTTCGTGTAAACAAACGTACCACCGGCCTCAATTTCAATACTACGTGCGTCGATTCTTGTTCGCGCACCGGTACTTTCGACCAATTCGACAAACATTTGAGCCTCACCGTCCGCAAGTCCTGAATTCGAAATTTCTACAGTCAGAGCCACCGTTTCGCCTGCAGCAATCTCCTTGTTCGGTTTCAGCACAGGAGCCGTGAACGAGTATTCAGCAATGCGTTGCTCAAGAACCCAAACTGAAAGTGGAGCATCGATATCATTGAACACCGTACTGATTTCATGACCTGCCATATCGTAACCAGTAACCCAGATACGGACTTCAAGAGCGTCGTTACGCATTGAAGACGTGAGTAGAGAATCAAGATCCAATGTCGCTGCACACGGTATCGCATCGCCAAAAGCACGGCCGCCGATAACAGAGAGCATCTGACTGCCATTGAGAACGGATTCACTGGTCAAGCCAACACCCTCAGGATGCACAGCCCAGTGAAGCGTCAAAGTCGGTTCTGCAAGCCGGTCACTCTCGAAGATGAGCACTTCGAACTCGATTGAATCCCAGACGTCTTCAACGAGAACCTGCTCGTTTTCTGGTGAGGGGATTCCAACAATGCTTGGAGCTTGATTATCGACGATAAACCACGCAGGAGCAGTAACTGGCGTGCGATCGATTGCGCCGTTTGGTGGGTTGTGCAAGGAAGTGAAAACGGCATACGAACCGGGGTCAAGAGGTGCGGTGAGCATTCCAGAGAAACTTCCGTTCCTACTTTCCACAAGGAGTTCGTTTTCTCCAAGTTCAATGCCCAAATCCAACGGTTGAATGACTGCACGGTGAGAACGGTACCATGTGAGTTCGCCTACGACGCCGAGGTCTGCCCGAGGCTTGACCCATGTCCCCTGCGTTTCAACAACTTTGCCGTCGAATGAGAACTCAAGATTTTGTGGGTTGACGTTCACTTCACCGGAGAAACTCCAACTCAAGTCTGGCACGGCCAAAGTGTTTGATTGGCCTTGGGCATCGTGGACCATAACTCTTGGAACACGTACAAGACTCACATCAGGGTCAAAGCCCCATTCCAGCGAGAAATGAACGATGAACATTCCTTCTGAGGAGAAGAGGTCATCTGGGTTCGATGGTTGGAACACACATGACTCAATATCCAAGAACATGTTGAGACTTGTGCATCGATTGTTTTCGGATTCCCACTTCAAATGAACTGCCTCGTTCTGATTCCCAGCTAAATCCACCTCAATATCGGTAATATCGGTAATGCCGTTCAAATCCAAAAGCGGCAAATATAGGGTGTTCGAATCACCAGGATGAATCCACACCGAGTCACCATGACCCCAGTAAGCCGGTGATGTGCCAAGTTGCGGTGAGCCATCGTTGTTGACTTGAACATTGAACAATGCAGATTCCATTGAGCCGGAATTAAGCATGACGTTTCCAGCTGAATCAGCGACATCAAGCCAGCCTACGAAGTAAGAACCGGAATAGGCTTGAGAGGTATCGAATTCAAGGGAATATGTACCTTGCAGAGATGTCATGTCTTCGGGTGATGTGAGTGGTTGTGTTTGAACTTCATCGCTCTGAACGATTCCATCGAGGTTCGAATCATCGATCCAAGAGCGCCACATGTGTGCATTTGCATGCGAAGGAAGCATTGGTCGGTCTCCAATCACAAACTCGATCGAAGTCACTGGATTGGCTTCGACATGGTCGAATTCTGAGACGCTAACGCCCAAGAGTTCAGGGTCGACAGTATCAAAACCAAAGTTCAACACGTTTGGAACGGCAAAATGGACGTCTTGATTGAGAAGCGGGATGACTTCAATCTCAACCTCAATGGTTTCTTTATTGGACGGTATTGCCCAAGGGAACGATGCGATGCCGTCGGAGAGAATGGAAGTCGATTGAACTTCGACTCCATCAGCGATCAACCGCACCAAAGTGGAACCCGAGCGAGGAGTTGACTCAACTGGAACATCTTCAAATCCAAGTTGAACTTCAACCATTACATCTGCTCCAGGGTGAAGATACGGGGATTCATGAACGGAACGGGCATCGTTTTCATAAACAATACTCCAGTCTTTTACTTCAACATCATTCTCCACCCCGTTTGACGAACCAAGTCCGAAATTCAAACTCGCAGGCAACATAGGGCCCGATGGAGAAAGCAGATTCACCGAAACGCCAAGTGATTCTTCATCGTCCCACATATGGGAGAACTGGAACCGATGGTGGATTTGAAGCAAGGAACCACTTTCAACCATACGGATGGTACCATCCGAATTTCCTGAAGACCATAGCATTGAATTGCCTTGTGTCAAGCAGCTGTTGACCGCCACACCCGCCATGGGGAGTGAAAGCATTGGGCAGCGGGTTTCGGACTGATGGTTTACCCCAGTAAGGTGCAAGGCGAGCGACCAACCGTTCGATTTCACATACGATTCTGGATTTGAGACCCCCAAGTTAGAGAAATCAAAAGTGCTTGTGACCTCGATCCAATCCGTGGAAGGAGTGAACGTATCGGTCACGTTTGAAACGGATATCGAAATTGGGTCAATCGAACTCTGAGTCGTTTGCTGAATCACCGTCATATGTATCGCTCCGGATGAAGTCATTCGTATTGGGAGGGGTAATTCCTTACTTCCTGCAATAGGAATCACCGATTGCAATGCATTGTTGAGGGCGATGGTAACTGCATCGCTGGGCCCGAACTGAAGAGCAAGAGAGGAATCGTATGGAGCAAACAGTCCACCAAGCATAACATCGGCAGGGGTTGTTGACGAGCCGAGGCGAACGGTGACTTCGACCATAGGCAAACCTTCGACTCCATATTCAGGAGTGGCTTGCGAAAGTGCGCTGTTAAGTGAGCCCAGTTCGTTCGAGGAAAGTTCGATCACTTGCAACGATTGAAGATTAGGGAGTGAAGAAGAGAGGATATCTTGGCCATCAATTGACATGGTTAAGAAAGGTGAATTCATTGCTTGCAACGGTGAAGCAACTCCAAATTCAAACGCCTCAACTCCGGCAGCAGGCAACAGCATACTGAACGAGGCTGAAGCCGATGGAGACGAGGCACGAGTTTGCCAAAGAGAATGGTCTTTCAATCGGTCCTGAATACCCAGGCGACCCATTCCCTCGCCTTCCATAGACCAGTCGCTCACACCGTCCATGCCGACATCAATCCGCAAACCATCGGGTATACTGGTGCGAATTAATTCAACATCAAACGTTTCAATGTCCCACTGACCTCCAGCCGAAGAGACTCGGAATTGAACTGAAAAAGATGGTGTCGATAGCCATTGTTTTCCGGGCAGCACATCAGCCCAGTTGGTTCCTCCGTCAAGCGTGTATTGAATTGAAGCACCCGATGAGAGGACTGAGTTGGATTCAAATCCGGCAAATCCTGAACGAACATTGTATGTCGATGTCTTCAATGTACCTGTACCGGATACTTCTCCGTTGGCCCAAGTTACGCCCTGTAATTGCCAACCGAGTTCTGTTGGGTCGTCCGAAAAATCTTCAAAGATTTTTCCTTCGAAGTGGATGCCGTGTATGGACGGTAAATCTCCAGAAGAAGTCTCCATGTAGATTCGGAGTTTCAACAGTGGATAGGTTTCCCAATCGATCATCCCAAGGTCAAATGAAGTTTCCGTAATGGATTCAAAACCAGGAACGATTGCATTGGTGGCTGCATCAATCAACTGCCATTCAAAAATACTCCCCGACGGTATTGACGCATCCATGTGCATGTGCCCAAAGGACCTTTCTTCACCTTGGCCAAGTTGGGAGGGTCCAAAGGGAAGCGAAACCCAAGTACCTACGCCGTTGCCTGAACCGCCGGTTGGCGACAATATGATTTCATCAATCCAAGCCGTATCGAGGCTACGGTCAACACTGCCGTCTTTCGTGTACTTCCAAGTGAGGGTCTGAGCAGCAGCAGGGATCGTGAACGTGTGCGTACCACTCGGTGTACCAGACCACTGCGATGAGTATCCCGAGAATCTCGAGCATGCCGTATTATCAATGCAGAAAAGAAGGTAATCAAAACTTGATTCGGACGAGACTTGGTATTGGAAAGAACCACTTACTGCGGGAATGGCTGAAACATCCAATGTCAACGAACTTTCTTGATTGTGAGTTATACTTCCGGCTTGTGCTGATTGAGCACCTGTAATTACATTGCTCGTTTGCAAGTTCCAATTTGAGACTCCACCTTGGGTCCATTCAGATCCAAAGGTCGCCGACTCAAAATCCCATTTCCACTCTTGGGGCAACAAAGAGAGAGAGGAACTGTTGACGTCCATACCATCGTAATTTGTAGTCGAAGAGAAATCACTCGACTCAGTCCATGAAAATCCGGTGGAAGTAGGCAGTCGAGCAGCGTCCACTTGAAGGTCAAGCGATTTCAATGCTTCACCTTCATCTACACTCAGTCGAGTGTTGGTGTTCGCACCATCAGGGAACGAGCCTATGGACAGCAATTTGCTTTGACCAAATGGGGTAGGCACGGGGAAAATATCGAGTGATTCATCCTCCAATTCATTACCGTCCGAAGGAGAATACCCTTGCATGAGGGTTGAAAGCAAGAACAAAAGCACCACAGCCGAGCACCGAAGCGCGTTCGTCCGTGAAGAGACCATGATGTCACGAGATTACTCGTAGGTCAAAAGACTTCGGCTAAAGGTACTACATCTCATAGAAATAAAAAAACACTGATGGAGAAGAACGGAAGCCTCAAGGGCTTAGCCCAAAGTTTGCAAAGCATGACCGATGTTGAGACACTCAAGAAAGAGGCTGGAATCGCTGCGTGCAAGTATGTTCGTAGCGGAATGAAAGTGGGCTTGGGAACCGGCTCAACTGTGAAACACACCGTTATCGAACTTGGACGAATGATCGCCGAAGATGACCTCGAAATAGTTGGCGTGCCAACTTCACTGGCGACCGAAAAACTGGCTTTAGAAGTCGGGATACCTTTGGTTGAACTCTCGGATGTCGATGGATTGGACATCGTTATTGACGGGGCTGATGAATACGACCCTCATTTCCAACTCATCAAAGGCGGAGGTGCTGCACTTTTGCGAGAGAAAATTGTCGCCCAAGAATCCAAGGCAATGATTGTCGTTGCAGACGACAGAAAACGTGTTGACGCACTCGGTGCATTCCCGCTTCCTATTGAGATTACTCCGTTCGCCCATCAGGCAACAATTCGCTCACTAGGGCGATTGCTGAACTGCCGAGTGAACTGCCGTATGTCCGGAGATAATGCTGTGATGACCGACAATGGAAACATGATTGCTGATGCTCATTGTGGCCCAACGATCTCTGCACCCGAGGCAATGGAAAAAAACATTTTGAACATCGCTGGAGTTGTTCAAGTTGGTTTGTTCAACAACATGTGCGATGTAGTCGTACTTGCTGGAACCAACGGCGTTGAAACATTTGTCAACCCGAATGGACGTATTCAGTGAACAGCTTTCTGTCAATTCTTAAATACGGGTGGTCGAACCCAAGGTTGGGCCTGTAGCTTAGTCAGGTAGAGCGATGGACTCTTAATCCATCGGTCGCGGGTTCGAACCCCGTCAGGCCCGCCAAATACATCACGCTTGAATCGGTTCACACCGACCAAGAATTGCTTCCTCATTGATCGCACCAAAATTATGGGAATCTTCACTCGCCAATGGGTCCGGATTATCACCGACTAAGAAAACAGTCCGGTTACTGAAACTCTGTATCCGTTTCACCATTTGAACATCTGAATGAAACGGGTGTTGAGCGAGGACAATGTCACCAAGATTGAGTTCGTCAAAGGTGCAATCAATGAGTTCAAACTGACTTCCGTTTGGAAAGGTCGGCCACATGCTGTCGCCCGAGATTTGCACTCGGACAAGTGACATTCGAGAGCCTCAACTGGCGCG
>Ga0213861_10003302_pt1 | contig 13331 bp, 11 predicted proteins | sample PICome_4_FD_160110 | JGI IMG/M metagenome (GOLD analysis project Ga0213861, IMG submission 160110) | Coastal seawater microbial communities near Pivers Island, North Carolina, United States - PICO131 | ecosystem: Environmental > Aquatic > Marine > Coastal | place: USA: North Carolina...
CCGCAGCCCGCAGCGCAACTCCATTGGGGAGCGTAACGCTGGCATCAGGGTTAGGAGCCATAGTTGCGGTATTCACCCCGTCAAAAATCACCTTGATCATCGGCTGCAATGCGGACGGGTAAGTGCTTGCCTGCCATTTTGTTGGTGCAAGCCCTGCGTCAGCATGCATCAAAGATTGACCCAAATGGGCCGCCCGCGACTGTGCGAGCATAACCGCATCAAAACCAGGGCGCGAAAATTCCGGATCAAACCCTACATCGCGGTCGACACCCCGATAGTAAAACTCCGCATATACAATCAGCTTGGCATCCGGCCAAATCTCTTTCAAGAACAGCGTTTCACCCCAGCCAGAATGGCCAAAGATAACGTCAGGCGCATAGCCATGCTTGTCGCGCAGTTGCAAACACGCCCGCGCAGCGTTGATCCCACGATCCGACATCTGGGTAAAGTTCCGCCCCAACCGTGTGGCTTTGGGATCAGGGGGCGGCATATCATGGCGATAGCGCAAAGTCGGGATCGTACTTTCCCGCGTGTTCGAAACATCCGTCAATGCGCGGCAGTCATGCCCACGCGCCACCAGTGCCGGCGCCAGATATAAAAACTGGGCCGGAAAGTTTTGATGTACGAAAAGGATTTTCATCAAGAATCCGGTGTGTTGTTCTGTCCAAAGGCTGCCGCCATCAAGGTCTTGGTATACTCAGTTTGCGGATCATCAAACACCTGTGACCCGATCCCTTGCTCGACCACGTCGCCTTGCTTCATCACGATAACCTTATGCGCCAAGGCACGAACAACGCGTAAATCATGGCTGATAAACAGATAAGCCAGCCCTTGCTTGCGCTGCAAATCGCGCAACAGCTCCACAATCTGCACCTGCACGGTCATGTCCAATGCTGATGTCGGTTCATCCAGCAATACCAGTTTAGGGTGCAGAATCATGGCCCGAGCAATCGCCACGCGCTGGCGTTGGCCGCCCGAAAACTCATGCGGATAGCGGCCCATCATGGCCGGGTCTAACCCTACCTCGGCCATAATCTCCGCCACCATCTGGCGGTGATCTTGGCCTTTGGCAGTGCCATGCACGCCCAAACCTTCGGCAATAATCTGTTCGATGGTCATGCGTGGCGACAGGCTACCATAGGGGTCTTGGAACACCACCTGCATCTGTTTACGCAAATCGCGCATCTGCTTGGTCGGCCAGTTTTGGATATTTTGGCCCATCAAAACGATCGGCCCCTCTGATGGGATAAGGCGTAAAATTGCCAAGGCCAGCGTGGTTTTGCCCGATCCACTTTCGCCCACAATCCCCAAGGTTTCGCCTGCGCGCACCGAAATACTGGCCGCATTCACCGCTTTTACATGGCCCACGGTCTTGCGCAAAAATCCTCGGTGGATGGGGAACCAGACGCGCAGGTTTTCGGTCCGCACAATCTCCTCGCCGCCGGTTGGCGCGGGTTCAGGACGGCCTTTTGGTTCAGCCTCTAAAAGCATTTTTGTATAGGGGTGCTGCGGGTTGGCGAAAATCTCGTCGGTGGGGCCTTGTTCCACAATCTCGCCGCCTTGCATCACGCAAACCCGGTCGGCGATGCGCCGTACAATACCCAGATCATGGGTGATGAACAGCAGGCTTAGCCCTTCGGCCCGCTTCAACTCGGCCAATAGTTCAAGGATTTGCGCTTGGATTGTCACGTCAAGCGCGGTCGTAGGCTCATCCGCGATCAGCAATTCCGGGCCATTGGCCAACGCCATCGCAATCATAACCCGCTGGCGTTGCCCGCCCGACAGTTGGTGCGGATAAGCCCCGAGCCGGGTTTCGGCATCGCGAATCCCCACCTTGTCCAACAGCTCCAATATTCTTACCCGCGCTTGCGCACCGCCCAAGCCTTGATGCAGATCGAGGCTTTCGGCCAATTGGGTTTCAATCGTGTGCAACGGGTTCAAACTTGTCATCGGCTCTTGGAAAATAAAGCTGATGTCATTGCCGCGCACGCGGCGCAAATCAGACTCAGGCGCGCCGACCATCTGGGTGCCGTTGTACAGAATCGAACCCGACATCTCGGCACTGGCAGGCAACAACGACACGGTCGACAACGCGGTTACCGATTTACCAGACCCGCTTTCCCCTACCAAGGCTACGGTTTCGCCGCGCGCTACAGTGAACGACACACCTTTGACAGCCTCGACAACCCGGCCATCCTGACGAAAGCCGACTTTCAGATTTTCAACGGTTAGAACTGTATCACTCATTGAAAGGTCTTTCGCGGATCAAAGGCATCGCGCACGCCCTCAAAGATAAACACCAGCAATGACAACATAATCGCAAACACCGCAAAGGCGGTAAAGGCGAGCCATGGGGCTTGCAGGTTTTGCTTGGCTTGCAAGGTCAATTCGCCAAGGCTGGGGGCCGAGGCTGGCAAGCCAAATCCAAGGAAATCCAAAACCGCCAACGACCCTATGGTGCCGGTGATTATGAACGGCAGCATGGTCAGCGTAGCCACCATCGCATTGGGAAGAACATGGCGGAACATGATGACACGGTCCGACACTCCAAGCGCTTTGGCGGCGCGGACGTATTCAAAATTCCGGGCGCGCAGAAATTCGGCCCGCACCACACCCACCAGTGAGGTCCAGCCAAACAGAACCATCAATCCCACCAGCAACCAAAAGTTCATACGCCAAATAGCAGCAACGATGATGATGATATACAGGCTTGGTGTAGAGCCCCAAATCTCCAGCACACGCTGGAAAATAAGATCGACCCAACCGCCAAAATACCCCTGCACCGCCCCGGCCGCGACGCCGATAACCGAGGTCAGAAAGGTCACGATCAGCGCAAAAGATACCGACAACCGGAACCCATAGATCACGCGTGCCGTCACATCGCGCGCGGTATCATCTGTACCTAACCAATGGTTCCCTTCGGGCGGGCTGGGGGCCGCGCGACCAATATCGTTGATAGTGTTGAAACTGTAAGGGATGGGCGGCCACAGCACCCAGCCTTTTTCGGCACCGTCCAGCGTGCCTGCATCCAGCGCAGCCAAACTCGCATCAGGATCATCCAAACATGCCTCAACCCCGCCAGACCGGATCAGACAGCGCACTTCGGGGTCGCGGTATTTCGCCTCGGTCCGAAAGTCGCCACCAAAGGCGGTTTCAGGATAAAACTGCAAAAACGGCGCACGGACGTCACCGCGATAGCTGACCAAAAGCGGTTTATCATTCGCGAGTACCTCGGCAAATAACGACAGGCCGTACAGCACCAACAGCAACCACAGCGACCAAAACGCCCTGCGGTTGGCCTTGAAATTGCGCCAGCGGCGCTGGTTCAGCGGGGACAATGCCATCAGCCGCGCCCCTCAAAATCAATGCGCGGATCAATCCACACATACATCAGGTCCGAAATGATCCCAACCAACAACCCCATGATCCCAAAGGCATAAAGCGTACCGAACATCACGGGATAATCACGTTCAACCACCGCTTTGAACCCCATCTGGCCCAACCCATCCAACGAAAAAATCGTCTCAATAATTAAGCTTTGGCCAAAGAAAATCGATACAAACGCCGCCGGAAACCCAGCGATTACAATCAGCATCGCATTGCGAAACACATGCCCATAAAGTACCCGGCTTTCCGACAAGCCCTTGGCTTTGGCGGTCATCACATATTGCTTGCCAATTTCATCGAGAAAACTGTTTTTGGTCAACAAGGTCAGCGTCGCAAAACTGGCAATGGTTGACGCAAGTATCGGCAACGCCATGTGCCACATATAGTCCAACACCTTGCCCACCAGCGACAGGTCCGAAAACCCCTCAGATGTAAGCCCTCGCAGCGGAAAAGCTTTCCAATACGACCCGCCCGCAAACAGCACCAAAAGCAGGATAGCAAACAAGAAACCAGGGATCGCATAAGCCACAATAATTGCGCCGGATGTCCAAGTGTCAAACGGCGTACCATCACGCACCGCCTTGCGGATACCCAACGGTATAGACACCAAATAGGCAATCAAGGTGGACCAAAGCCCCAAACTGATAGACACCGGCATCTTTTCCAGCACCAAATCCGTCACCGAAATAGACCGGAAATAGCTTTCGCCAAAATCAAACCGCGCATAGTTCCACAGCATATCCAAGAACCGCTGCAAGGGTGGCTTGTCAAAACCGAACTGCCTTTCCAGCTCGGCGATGAACTCGGGCGGCAATCCACGTGCGCCCAAATACTCGGTATTGCCGGTATTTTCGGTCCCGGCATCGCCCGACCCCGAAATCCCCTGCAGCGCGTCACCACCACCATCCAGCCGCGCCAAAATCTGCTCAATCGGACCACCCGGCACGAATTGAACCATCGCAAAGTTGATGATCATAATTCCAAGCAAGGTTGGAATGATCAGCAACAACCGCCGAAGGATATAGGCACCCATACTGCTTACCTGCCGTTTTTTATCGTTATTTCAGCACGCCTGCCGCTTTTAGCGCTGCGGCCTTTTCCGCGTTGTACCACCAGAAACTCAATTCGCCCAGTGCATAGGGTGGCAGGGTCTCGGGATGCTCAAAAATATCGTAATAAGCGACCGTATGTTTGGCCTTGAACCATTGGAAAATACCAAAGCGTTCCAGCCGCATCACGCGGTCCAGCGCCTTGGTGGCCGTGGTTAGGCTGTCCAGCGAGTTGGCCGCAAGCACAATATCCACCATCCGGTCCACCGCTTTGCTTTTAAGCCCCATGGCGTTGAACGACGAAACATCCGCCGTTTCGGACCCGTAATATTGCTTCAACTCGGTCCCCGAAAAATAACCCGTTTGGTTAAAATGGTTTGTTATGTCGAAATCATATTTCGGCGGGCGAGTACGGTCTTCCATTTGCGCATTGTCCACCCGCGTCAAAACGGCATCAACGCCAAGGCTACGCAGGTTTTCAACAAAGGGGTTAATCACGCGGTCAAAGGTCGGGCTATCCTCTAGGAACTCAATGCGCAAAACCTCGCCCTTGGCATTCCGCCGCATCCCATCATCGCCCACGACCCAGCCTGCCTCGGCCAGCAGCGCCGAAGCTTTGCGCAGATTACCGCGGTCCAACTGGCGGTCACCAGAAACGGGGGGCATCACCGGCTCATCGGTCAGGATAGATGCGTCCAACAGGCCTTCATCGACCAGCGGCTGCAACAGGACAACTTCTTCGGGCGACGGTACACCCGAGGCTTCCATAAAGCTGTTGCCCCAATACGAATTTATCCTGTCATAGATCCCATAAAACAAAGTCGCATTTGACCATTCAAAGTTGAACATCAACCCAATCGCTTCACGCACGCGCGGGTCCTGAAATTTTTCCCGTCGCAAGTTGAAGACAAAGGACTGACCAGTTGTTTTTTGCCCCGAGTCCAGCTCTGCTTTGATCACATAGCCATCCTTGACTGCCGGAAAATCATACCCCGTCGCCCATTTTATCGAAGATGCCTCATTGCGAAAGGTATAGCTGCCACCCTTAAAGCCCTCAAATGCGGCATCATAGTCAGCGAAATATTCGATGCGAATCGTATCAAAGTTATTGGTCCCAACCCGCAGCGGGTGGTCTTTGCCCCAATAGTCCGGATTGCGCTTATACGTCACCGACTCGCCAATCCGCATGCTGGCCAGTGCATAAACCCCGGTTCCGACAAACGGCGTCAGGTTGCTTTCGGCCAAGTCCAGCCCCTCGGCCTCATATTGCGCTTTGGACAAGATCGGCAGCGCACCCACATCTTGCGGCAAATCACGCGTCGGGATGCCGGTCTTAAAGGTGAACTTCACCCGCAACGGGTCCAACGCCTCGACGCTCTCAACCTTGGTGGCAAAAATGGTGCGGAAATCAGTGAGGCCTTTGGCCAAAAACACTTCATACGAGAAAATCACATCTTCGGCAGTCAGGGGCGCACCGTCCGAAAACCGAACATCATCACGCAGGTTAAAAATCACCCAAGACCGATCTTCTGGGTATTCAATCGTGGTGCAGAGCAAGCAGTAATTAGCCCCGACCTCATCATCCGTACCTTCCAAGATCGATTCGAACGACGCAGATGAAAGCGCTGCTGACCGGCCCTTGATCGAATAAGGGTTCATGCTGTCAAACCCGCCAGAGGTCCATTCTGAAATCTCGCCACCCTTTGGGGCCGCCGGGTTCACATAGTCCAGATGTTTGAAATCCGCTGGGTATTTCAGCTCGCCAAAGGTCGAAATTCCATGCGCAGTGATCGTCGTTTCAGCCCGCGCCGCCACAGCTGCGGCTGCAAGCGCCAAGATAACGGCCCCACACATCATACCAAACTTTGCGACCCAATCGACAGACCGCAGTGTGTTGACCGTTGTTGCTGTTCTCGCCACCCGCATTGAATACTCCTTGCTGCCATCACTTTGTTCGCACGCCGATAGGTCCAAAGCATCTTGGACATTGGCGAGACAATCGTGGTCCATGCTAGAGGGTAACCTGTAGCCGCAACAAGTTGCGTTTGCGTGATTAAGGTCGCAAAAATGCAAAAGGCCGCCCTGTTGGACGGCCTTTTGACGAAATCTACGGTAGGCTTACTGCTGCGTTGCCAGCCAAGCAATCAGGTTGGCACGATCTGCTGGCTTGGGAAGGCCTGCAAAGCTCATCTTGGTGCCGGGCATATAGTTTTTTGGGCTGGTCAAGAAACCGTCCAGATTTTCTGGTGTCCAGCTTTGCGAGGCAACAGCCATCAACGCGTCGGAATAGCCAAAGCCAGCGCTTGCCGCTTTCGCGCGATCAACAACACCATTCAGGTGTGGCCCAGTGCCATCGGTGCCGTCCAACTTGTGGCAGGCTTTGCACTTGGAAAATACTTTCTCGCCGGCAGCGACATCGGCCGAGGCATAAAGCTCTTCAAAGCTCGGCCCTTCTGCCGCGTCAGCAGGTGCATCACTTGCGCCGGTATCAATGGTATAGGCCTGCTCCCCCTCACCACCATGGCCACCGCCAGTGGTATAGAGCGATTCGGCAGCCCAGCCACCCAGCATGAAAACAAGAAGCGACCCGCAAGTGGCTCCTACAACTTTGGTCATTGTCATCGTGTCGAACATGTCGCGCCTCGCTTCAGCGTTCACTTTGGGTGCTTCTAACCGCTTCCCACGCCCTAATTCAAGGTATACTAGCGCGACCAAACGTCCCGAACCCGCTTTTATCGACGGAGATTGACCAAAATGACCGGCCGTATCGCTTTTCAAGGAGAATTGGGCGCCTATTCGCACGAGGCTTGCCGTCAGGCGAGGCCGGGAATGGAAGCGGTTGCCTGCCGTACTTTTGAAGACGCGATTGAGGCGTGCCGGTCGGGTGAGGTGGATCTGGCGATGTTACCGGTGGAAAACTCCACCTATGGCCGCGTGGCGGATATTCACACCTTGCTGCCCGGATCGGGCCTGCGGATCATTGATGAGGCCTTTGTTCGGGTTCATATTAACCTTTTGGCCGTGCCGGGCACCAAGCTGGAGCAGGTCAAGCGGGCGATGAGCCATACGGTCCTGTTGGGCCAGTGTCGCGATTTTTTGAAAGCCCACGCGATCACGGCCGTGACGGGGGCCGATACGGCTGGATCAGCCAAAGCTGTGGCGGAAAAGGGCGAGCCTGCCTTGGGGGCGCTGGCGTCTGAATTGGCGGGCGAGATTTACGGGCTGGATGTGCTGGCCCGCGAGATTGAGGACCAGTCCAACAACACGACCCGATTCTTGGTGATGTCACGCGAAGCCGATCATTCGCGGCGGGGCAAGAAGATGATGACCACCTTTACCTTTAGGGTCCGAAATATCCCCGCAGCACTTTATAAAGCGATGGGAGGCTTTGCGACCAATGGGGTCAACATGACCAAATTGGAAAGCTATATGGTGGGTGGGTCTTTTACGGCGACCGAATTTTATGCCGATGTTGAAGGCCATCCTGAGGATGAAAACGTCAAACTGGCGCTGGATGAGCTGAAGTTCTTTACCTCGGAGCATGACATCTTGGGGGTTTATCCGGCGGATCCAAAACGGGATTGAGTGCGGACAAGCGCGAATGTCCGCACGTGAACATTCTTTTAAGTTATTGATTTTGAATTATATCACATATTTTCTTAACCAAATATTAACCTGTGCACGCACTCGGTTTACCCCGCAAAGATGACCTATTCGCTTGGCCCTTGCCGATACGTCACAGGTGATTGGCCGTAGCTGCGCTGAAACTCCCGGTAAAAATTCGAGCGGCTGAGAAAGCCCGATAGGGCGGCGATCTCGGTTACGCTGAGCTGGGTTTCACGCAACGAAGTGGCGGCATGGGCCAGTCGAAACCCGTTCACATATTGCGAGACATTCATGCCTTTGGATTGGTTGATCGCCGCGGACAGACTGCGCGCAACGGTTAGGCCAAAATCGAGACGCCAGATCAGGACTGCGGCGATAGTGGCCATCAAAAAGGTCAGCAAAGGCAGTGGGAAAACCATCATGTCCTTGCGTTTCCCTGTCCTAGATCCTGTCTATTCTGTCCTAGATCAGGTTCAAGGACAGCGCAGAGGGGTTCAACCCATTGTTTCGATTGCAATCTTGTCCGAAGTCAGTGTGATCACCCCCAACATTCGGAGTAACTAACATGAAGTACAAGATCGCAACCACCGCCTTTGTCCTGATGTCATCAACCAGTGCGCTTTGGGCCGGGACATACCACACCGGACTGGTGGAATTTAAGATTGAAGATGCGGCGGGCGCGCGGCCGTCGGACGGCTATGTCTGGTATCCGACCTTGGAGAATGGTGCAGAGGTGCCTGCGCATGGCAATAAGGTTTGAGAAAACGTGATGGTGGCGCAAGGTGCCAGTTTGGTGCCGGGGTCGCACCCATTGGTGGTGTTGTCGCATGGGATGTTTGGCAATGCCAACAATCAGGCATGGCTGGCGCAGGCGCTGGTGGAACTAGGGGATATTGTGGCGGCGGTGAACCATCCCGGCACCTCCACCTTTGACAAAGACCCCGATCAGCGGCGGATGCTGTGGGAGTGTCCGCATGATATTTCGCGGGTGATTGATTATGTGTTGGGCGGTGCCGACATTGGTGCAGTGATTGAGCCGGGGCGGATTTTCATGGCGGGCCATTCCTTGGGCGGGTTTACCGCTGTAGCCTTGGCCGGCGGGCGCTATGATGCCGATCAGTTTGACGGGTTTTGCGCCGCGCATCCGGGCGAGTTGGTTTGCGGGATTTTTGACGGTTGGGGTGTGGCCAAGGCAGCCGAGGACCGCGCGGCGATGCAGGCAGATTTGGCGGACCCGCGGATTGCCGGGTTTGCCGTATTTGATTTGGGCGGAACACAAAGCTTTTCTGCGGCAAGTCTCGGGGCGATTGCGCGCCCGATGCTGGTGATTGGCGCGCCAGACAATATTCATGGTTTGGATCTGGATATCGAATCGCGCGCATTGGTTGCGGCGTTGTCCAAAGGCACGACCATCTATCTAGAGCCGCCAACCCTTGCGCATTTCGATTTTCTGGGGGTTTGCACCGAGGTGGGGCTGGAGATTTTGAAGGATGAAGAGCCTGACGATGCCTTTGTCTGCGAAAAAGGACGAGACGAGCGGATGCAGGACCATGCGGCGATTGCAGATGCAGTTATGGCGTTTTTTGGAGGGTTGTAACGGGTTTGGGGCCAAGGTCTGAAGCTGGCATTTGAGGGCGGGGGAACCCTGCCCTTATGTCAGAGTATGGGGCGCTTTGTAGCGGTCTTCGATATCCGCGCCGGTTTGGGCAAGGCGCAGCGCAAAGCGGCGGGTTACTTTGACCTTGGCAAGGCGCATGGATTGCAAGAAAAGACGGGCCGCGAGGGTGCGGGGTTTGATATCAACCGTGGCCACCAGCCTCGTGCGCTTCGTCCCCATTTCGACCAGATCAAGGGCCAAGATCGCCTCGGCGGGGGCGGCCAAACAATCAAATTCCAGCCGTTGGTTGGGGGTCAAGGTCAGGAGTTTCAGTTCGATTTTGCGTTTCTTGCCGCGGTAATCGAAGGCGACTTTCCATTCCATACCGGGGCCGGGTTTACGCAGATTGTCCAGCCTTTCGACATCTGCCCCCCGGCGCATGGCAGCGCGTTCCCACGTTTCGAAATCAGTGAGAAATGAGGTGACAAAGGCGATCGGGGCCTCAATATCTTCTTTTGCGCTGAGTTTCATGCCTGTTCCTTGGAGTATGGCCGATTGCTGGCTCTTGTTTGGATGAGAGGAGTATGGCTGTTTCGGGCCGGTATTCAGGGAGCTTAGGCCATTTTTAAAGCCATTTGCATAAAGTTTTCTAGGTTTCGATCTTGTCTGCAAGCCAACGGGCGATGAGGTGATAGGCGATGGCACCTTTGCGGGCGGGGCGAATAGTTGGATGTTCGCCTGCCATTATGTCCATCATATCTTCACGGCTGACCCAGATGGCGGCGTCAAGTTCATGGGGGTCGATGGTGATGGTGTCGCTGGTGGCATCGCCGATAAAGCCCATCATCAGGGAGGCGGGAAAAGGCCAAGGCTGGCTGGCAACGTAGCGGACATCGCCAACGGTGATATTGGTTTCCTCCAGCACTTCGCGGCGGACGGCGGCCTCTATCGTTTCGCCGGGTTCGACAAAGCCTGCAAGGCAGGAATACATGCCTTCGGGCCAACCCGGAGAGCGGCCCAAGAGGAGATTATTGCCGCGTTGGATCAGCATGATAACGACAGGGTCGGTGCGCGGGAAATGCTGGGCGGCACATGTGCCGCAGGCGCGCTGCCAGCCTGCGTTGATGGGGTGGGATTGGGCGCCACAGACCGCACAGAACCTGTGGCTACGGTGCCAATGCAGGACGGCCTTGGCAGTGGCCACAAGTTCAGCCGCGCGGGGGGAAAGTTGAGTCATCACGCCGCGGAGTTCGAGAAAGGCGTGGGTGTCGGGCAAGCTGGGGTGGAATTGCGCGGAAGGGTCGAAAAAACCGGCCTCGACCGCCTCGGCGCCTGCCTCGGGCGACCAATCAGAGATATCGAGGGCAAAACGGGGAGTTCCGTCATCCAGACCCAAAAACACGGGGTCGGCGCCATGCGCAAGGGCCGGGTGACCGGTGGGTAGCCAAGCAGGATCGGTGCCATGCGCGATCAGGGGTTTGCCGCGCCAAATGGGCAGAACCTGCCCGCCATTGGCCAAGAGATCCGACATTTTCTGCGGGTCACTACGCAACTCTGCCGCGCGATCCAGCGCCGAACCGGCAAAGACCAATGAATCCGTCAAAATCATACTCGCCCCTTTGGTTTTCCTTGGCACCATAGTTTAGGGCGGTGATGCCACGCAGGCGCGCCCAAGGCAATCACCGCAACCGTAGACACAGTTCGGCAAAAACAACCCAGAGATGAAATATTCTTGCGCAGGGGATTATCTGGATGGAAAAAATGCAATATCGCATTGACTTAAAGAGATTTCTGTTTGGGCGCGGCCCGCCTGAAGCAGCGTAGGTGGAATTTGATACTCCGGTGATAATCGTCCCGCATCCTTTTTCGGTCAATCTGGCAAAAGGTCAGGCCCATTTGCGGATTATGCAGACGACTGATCTGCATGCGCAAATTTTTCCGTATGACTATTACAATGATCGCCCTGTTGAGGGGGTAGGGTTGGCGCATACTGCGGCAGTTATCGCGGCGGTACGAAAATCTGTTGGGGCGGGTGCGGGCAATACAGTGTTGCTGGACAATGGCGACGTGCTGCAAGGCAGCGCCTTGGGTGACTATATGGCGCATGATCGCGGGATGCGGATGGGCGATTTGCACCCCGTGATCGCGGCGATGAATGTGCTCGGCTATGATGCGGCGACCCTTGGCAACCATGAGTTCAACTATGGGCTGGAATTTTTACAGGCGACTTTGGCGGGCAGCGCATTTCCTTTTGTCAGCGCGAATGCCTTGATCAAGCGCGGGGTCGATGCGCGGCATGACAAGAGGTTGTTGCCGCCCTATGTAATGCTGGACCGCAGCTTGCGTGATGGGGCGGGCGTATTGCACCCAATCAAGATTGGCGTGCTGGGCCTGCTGCCACCACAGATTGTGACTTGGGACGAAGCGTTGCTGCGCGGGGCGATCCAATCGCGCGATATGGTCGAAACTGCGGCGGCCTTGATTCCCGAGATGCGAGAAGCTGGCGCGGATATTGTGGTGCTGCTGGCGCATACCGGGATTGGGGCAGCCGAGCATAGTGACGGGATGGAGAACGCGGGCAGACCATTGGCGCGGTTGCCGGGGGTGGATGCACTGATCACCGGGCATACCCATATGCTGTTTCCATCGCCGCAATTTGCGGGCGTTCCGGGGCTGGATGTGGACCGCGGCACGGTAGATGGCACGCCTGCGGTGATGGCGGGGTTCTGGGGATCGCATCTGGGGGTGATTGACCTGAAGTTGCAGCGCGATGCTGGGCAATGGCGGGTGCTGGACGGCGCTGGACAAGTGCTTCCAGTGGCCAAACCCAAATCGGGCGCCAAGGGTGCAGCACCTGTGCTAAAAGCGGCGCGAAAGGCCCATAACGCCACGCTGGATTACATGCGCTTTCCTGTAGGGGCGACGATGCGCCCCTTGCACAGCTATTTCGCGCTGATCAAGGATTGCGCGACGGTGCAGATCGTGTGCCGTGCGCAGCAGCGTTTTGTTTGTGAGCATTTGGCCGGGACCGAACATGCGGACCTGCCTGTGCTGTCGGCGGCGGCACCGTTCAAAGTAGGGGGCAGGGCCGGGCCGGGGCATTTCACCGACATTCCGATGGGGCCGATGTATCAGCGCAGCATTGCCGACCTGTACTGCTTTCCCAATATGATCTGCGCGATGCGGCTGCGTGGTGCGGATATTCGGGAATGGCTGGAACGGTCTGCTGCGGCGTTTCAGCAAGTAGAGGCAGGCAAGCAAGACCAACCCCTGCTGAATAATGATTTCCCATCCTATAACTTCGATATAATTCTAGGGCTGACCTATAAGATCGACCCGACCCAACCTGCCCGCTATTCGGTGACTGGGGCGCTGATTAACCCTGAGGCCCGCCGCATTTCGGACCTGCGGCATCAAGGCAAACCGATTGATCTTGAAGCTGAGTTCATTGTGGCCACCAACAATTACCGGGCCAGCACCTATGGCGCTTTACGTGGGAAAAGCACGGCGCGGGTGGTGTTTGAAAGCTCGGTCACCGTGCGCAATGTGTTGCTGAACGAAATTGCACGCATTTCGCCCATGGACCTTGTGACAGAGCCGAATTGGCGGTTTGCGCCGATGCCATGGACCAGCTTTGTATTTGAAAGCTCCCCCAAGGCGGCGCGTTTTTTTTAACAGGGGCGGACGGCTAT
>Ga0213861_10003306_pt1 | contig 13326 bp, 15 predicted proteins | sample PICome_4_FD_160110 | JGI IMG/M metagenome (GOLD analysis project Ga0213861, IMG submission 160110) | Coastal seawater microbial communities near Pivers Island, North Carolina, United States - PICO131 | ecosystem: Environmental > Aquatic > Marine > Coastal | place: USA: North Carolina...
CAATCTTGAAACCCATCGACAGGGCAATTTCCACGGGGTGAAAGCGGATCGCTGTGGTGACATCAAATTCAATATCGGAGTGATGCACGCGGTGAATGCGCCAGAGCAGCGGGATTTTATGGCTCAGCACATGTTGTACCCAGATCGCGAGATCCATAACCAGGATGACCAGCACCAACTCGACCCAACCGGGCAGGGCAACAAGGTTGAGGAGGCCCCAACCCCGGGCGCTGGCATCTGCGGCCGCAAAAACGGCTGCGAATGGAAGCACTGCAAGGGCGCGCAGGGTGAGCGTGTCGAGCACAACGAAGATCCAATTGGTGATCCAGCGCCGGTTTTTTTGCGGCCGAGGACGGCGCGGGGCCAAATGTTCAATGCCGGCTAAAATGGCAAATAGACCAAGAAATATGGCGAGGCGCATTATGGCGTCTTGGGACATCTGCGCGCTCTTCTCTATGATCCAATGGGAGCATCGGGCGATCGGATCAAAGACCCGGCCCCATGGTCCGTGAACAATTCCAAAAGACAGGCATTCGGTGCGCGGCCATCGATGATCACCACCGCCCGGACACCGCCCGCAATCGCTTCCAGCGCGGTTTCTGTTTTTGGAATCATGCCGCCGGCAATCACACCGCTGGCGGTCAACTGTTTGATGGTGTCTGGCGACAATTCTGTGAGAATTTCGCCCTCCGCATTTTTCACGCCTGAGACATCGGTCAGAAGCAAAAGCCGATCGGCCTTGAGCGCTGCGGCAATGGCGCCGGCGACTGTGTCGCCGTTGATGTTAAACGTCTCGCCAGCATCGCCTGCGCCAAGCGGGGCAATGACCGGAATCATATCTGCCTCAAAAAGCGTATTCAGCACGGTTGGATCAATGTCACGCGGTTTGCCAACCAGGCCCAATTTCGGATCTGCAACATCGCAGGTCATCAAACTGGCGTCCTTGCCCGATAGGCCAACCGCACGCCCACCCTGCGCGTTGATGGCCTGCACGATCCGCTTATTGACACGACCTGACAGGACCATTTCAACCACTTCCATGGTGGCCGCATCCGTGACGCGTTTTCCGTCGACGAAGTCGGATTGAATATCAAGGCGCTTGAGCATGTCGTTGATCATCGGCCCGCCGCCGTGCACAATCACCGGGTTCACCCCCACCTGCTGCATCAAAACAACATCACGCGCAAAGGACTCCATGGCCGCATCGCTGCCCATGGCATGGCCGCCAAATTTTATCACCACTGTCGCACCGTCATAGCGCTGCAGATAAGGCAAGGCTTTCGACAAGGTGCTGGCGGTGGTTAACCATTCGCTTTTCATGGGGTGTTCTTTCTGTGGCATCTGGTCTGAAGCGGCTTGTGCAAGCGTAGTGGCTCCAAGCCGTCGTGCCAAGAGTGTTTTACAGGCAGACAGCTATTCTAAGCTGGAGATCACCGCGCGCAATGTGGCAATGCCCTCGCCTTTTTCTGAGCTTGTCAGGATCAGCTCTGGAAAGGCGGCGGGGTGCTTTGCCAATTTCCCGCGCACTTGCTCCAATACTCGGTCTCGTTCGTGGTCTTTGATCTTATCGGCTTTGGTCATGACCACCTGAAAGGTCAGGGCGGATCTGTTCATGAGCTGCATGATCTCCTCATCCACCGGTTTTATTCCGTGGCGGCTGTCGATCAATACAAAGGCGCGGCGCAAATTTGGGCGGCCAGAAAGGTAGTTTTTCAAAAGGCGTTGCCATTTTTCAACCACGGCGAGCGGTGCATTGGCGTAGCCATAGCCCGGCAGATCGACCAAATAGCGCGCCTCGCCCAGTTCGAAGAAATTAATCTCTTGGGTGCGGCCGGGCGTATTTGACGCGCGTGCCAGGCCTTTTCGGTTGGTCAGCGCGTTGATCAAGCTGGATTTTCCGACATTTGAACGCCCGGCAAAGCAAACCTCGACGCGATCGGCATCGGGCAGGCCATCCATGGCAACCACACCCTTGAGAAAGTCGACTGGACCAGAAAACAGTTTGCGCCCCAATTCGGCGGCAGCGTCGCTTTCAGGTTCCGCGATCGGGAAAGGTAGGATCATAACAGCTCCAACGTGTCATCGAGTGAGAGTGTGCCCGGTTCAATCACGCGGGCATAGAGGCCGAAGTCTTGATGACCGCAAAGGGCGTTCAAAGCACTGAGCGTATCGGCATCGCGCAGGCCGGTGTCGGGATTGGCGGTTGTAGCCATGCAGCGCTCGATTGGCTCCACGCCTTCAAAAACCACGCTGCCGATGCGAAACTTTTGTTCAAGCCAGCTGTGTTCTACCCATGGATCCAGCCCGTCAATCCAGAGGTTGCCGCGCCATCTATGCTGTGACAGCGGCTGCCCTATATGCTCAGATAAAGCGCGCAAGGAGGCGTGGCTGTTGATGCTGATGGATGGAAAGTCGGAATCTGTAAAGCCTCGCTCGGGGAGGCGCAGAATGCGCGCGGATTGCGCGCGATCCGCAGGCATCAGAGGTTTGACCCAAGCCAGAAACCCTGACAGCTGCCGTTCATCATCGGGTTGAAAGGTGAAGTCTTTGCGATTGGGGTGCGAGAGTGTGAGGCTTTCATCTGCCTCATTGAGCCGCGCGGTGATGGCCATGAGGAGCGGCGCTTTTGAGACGCGGGAAAAATTGGCGCAGGCGGCCCATTCGCGGCCATCGGCTTTGGAGGCCTCATGGGCCACTGCCCAATGGCGATCCCAGGGCATGGCCGCCCCCTGAGACAATGTCACCCGCTGTAAGGCCTCACGCCCATGAGATTTCAGCGGGTGGCGGAATATATCCGTAACGCGCGGCATATCAGCTCTTCTTTTTCGATCGCTTGAAGGTGCTGGTGATATTGCCAAAGACGTCTGGTTTGACCCCTTGGCTGCGCATGATCGAATATTGCTGAATGAAGGTGATCGTGTTGTTGGCAATCCAGTAGACCACGAGACCCGAGGCGAAGCCGCCAAGCATGAACATAAACACCCAAGGCATCCACGCGAAGATCATCGCCTGTGTTGGATCTGTTGGCGCGGGATTGAGTTTCTGCTGCATCCACATGGAAATGCCCAAAAGAAGCGGCAAGATGCCAATCAAGATCAAGGCCACGATGGATCCAGGCTCTGGCGCGCCCCAAGGCAGGAGGCCAAACAGATTCATGATCGAGGTTGGATCTGGTGCGGAGAGATCCTGAAATGGGCCGAACCAGCTGGCGTGCCGCAGCTCCAGCGTCACGAAGATCACTTTATAGAGCGAAAAGAAAATTGGGATCTGCGGCAGGATGGGCAGGCAGCCGGCGGCAGGGTTGACCTTATTCTTCTTATAAAGCTCCATCATGCCTTGCTGCATTTTTTGCCGGTCATCACCAGCGCGTTCTTTCAGCTTTTCCATCTCTGGCTGCAGCTCTTTCATACGCGCCATAGAGACATAGGATTTATAAGCCAGGGGCAAAAGCAACGCTTTGATCACCAGGGTCAAGCAGATGATTGACCAGCCCATATTTCCGATGAAACCGTTCATTGTATGCAGCAGCCAGAATATGGGTTTGGTCAAGAAGTAGAACCAACCCCAGTCGATGCTATCGACGAAGCGATCCACGCCCTTGTCTCTTTGGTAGCTGCGGATCACTTCCCATTCTTTCGCGCCGGCGAAAAACTGCGATGTGACGGTGGTTGAGGCGCCCGCTTCGATGGTCTGTGTTGGCTGTACCGCTTCGGTCAAATAGACGTCGTTGTTGATGTCATATTTGGCCACGGATTTGAACGCGCCCTGCGGCACGATTGTGGTCATCCAATAGTGATCTGTGAAGCCGATCCATCCGCCTTCGGCCACTTGCACGACATCTGCCGGCGCGCGTTCTTTGGGGTTGATATCGAATTCGGGCATATTGTCATATTTGGTTTCGTTCAATTCGCCGTCGGACATGCGCACCATGCCCTCGTGCAGAATAAAAAAACCTTTGAGGTTGGGCGGCTCGCCGTGGCGGGCAATTTGACCGTAGGGGGCCAGCGCTACGGCCGCCGAGCCGTTGTTTTGCACGGTTTGCTCGACAGAGAACATGAAATTCTCATCGACCGATATCACGCGCTGAAAGGCCAAGCCTTTGCCATTGTCCCAGGTCAGGGTCACGGGCGATGTGGGGGTCAGCTGGGTGGATTTGGTGGACCAAAGCGTGGTGGGGCCCGGCACGTCGGCAGGATCAACGCCAGAGGCGGCGGCCCAACCGTTAATGCCGTAATAGGCGTTGTCGGAGCCTTCCGGTGACAGAAGCGTCACAATTTCAGACCCTTCTTTTATGGTTTCGGTGTAGTCTTTGAGGCGTAAATCATCAATCCGGCCTGCGAGAAGCGATAGAGAGCCTTCGAGGCGCGGCGTGCTGATCGTGATGCGGCTGGCCTCTGCAACGGCCTGTGCGTTGCCGGAGGCGATATTTGTATTGACATCGGCTGTGCCGGGGGCAGTTGCGGCAACGGGCGCGGTTTCAGTTTGGGCCTGCTCTGGCGGCGGCGCAGTTTGCGGCGGCGCAATTGCGAACCAGGCCAGCATCACTGCAAAGCTAAGGCCTGTGGCCAAGAGAAGGTTTTTATTTTGATCGTCCATTTGAGCCCACCATGCGTCATTTGCCCGATATCGGGTTACATGGGGTTCAACCGCCGGCAGGGCAAAAGGTCAAGTAGATTCGGGGATTTCTGGGCTTTTCGCGCCCTTTATGCCAATTTTGCGGGTGATGTGTGCGGGTGGGGCGCTTGTTGGTATTGCAAAGCCCAATTTTGCAATTGATCAAGGGGCATCGGCCTGCCGATTCCGTAACCCTGCGCATGGCCGCAGCCAAGTTTTTGCACGACGCGCCGCTCCGCATCGGTTTCAATGCCCTCGGCTATGGTGTCAAGATTTAGGCGTTGGGCCATTAGAACGACAGCTGCGAGCATATCTTGCTTTTTGGGATCCTTATCGATGTTGAAAACAAAGGAGCGATCAATTTTCATTCGGTCAATATGCAATTGGCGTAGGGAGTCGAATGGATTTTGCGCGGTGCCAAAATCATCCAGATCAATGTGACATCCAAGCTTGGCCAGAGAATTGACCGCGTGGCGCACGGGCGATTGCGCGTCCTGCACCACGACATTTTCAAGCACCTCTACCGAGAGCCTGTTTGGCTGCAGATCGAATTGGTCCAGCGCCCATAGGATTCGGGTGACCAGCTGCGGATGCTCTAGATCCGATTGTGCGAAATTGACGCCGACTTGCGGGACGAAAATGCCAGCGTCTTCCAAATCGCGCATGGCGCTTAGGGAGTCGTGCAGTATCGTGTCGGTCAATTTATGCCAAAGTTGAGCCTGAGCGACGGAGGATAAAAATGCCAGCGGTGGAACCATGCCCTGGCTTGGATGGTGCCAGCGTGCCAAAGCCTCCATGCCGGTGATCCGCCCATCGCTGAGGCTGACCTGTGGTTGAAAATGCGGTCTAATCTCCCGATTATCGAAGGCGGACTTGAGGTCCTGCGTGGTGGCGAGATTGCTTTTGCTTGAGGCGGGCGCGCTGGGCGGGGTGATGGTCGATGTTTTGGCGGCTGCCCCCCGAAGGAGGCGCGCAGCCATCGCGGCACATAGAATCGCGCCCCATAGCCAAGCCTCCGGCGCGAAGATGCGCGCCAAGGTGGCTGTTAAAGCGATGCCACAGAGTGCACCAAGGGCCCATAATAGGCCATTGTGCAATCTGGCTGCGGTTTGATTTTGCCAAGCGATCACGGGTCGTCCTCATTGTCGTCAGGACAGTTAGCGGACAAATAGTAAGGATTGGCTTAATCAGCAGGCGGATTTCGCTCGCCCTGCGGATCGAGAGCCAGGCCAAGGAAATCAAACAACTTGCTGTCAAGAAGATGAGAGGGTCTGGCATTGGTTAATGCGCGAAACAGCACATTGCGCCGCCCGGGATGATTGGCCTCCCAGCCATCCAAAATTGCCTTGACCTGTTGGCGCTGCAGCCCATCTTGGCTGCCGCAGAGATCACAGGGAATGATCGGGTAATTCATCGCTTTGGCAAAAGCCTCGCAATCTTTTTCAGCGACATGCGCAAGGGGGCGATACAAAAACAGATCTTTATCTTCATTGACCAGCTTGGGCGGCATCGTCGCCAAACGGCCGCCGTGAAACAGGTTCATGAAAAATGTCTCTAAAATATCATCGCGGTGATGCCCCAAGACCACGGCGGAGCAGCCTTCCTCGCGGGCGATCCGATACAGATTGGCGCGCCGCAACCGGGAGCATAGCGCGCAAAAGGTGCGCCCGGCCGGTGTTTTGTCCATCACAACCGAATAGGTGTCGCGGTATTCAATGCGATGTGGCACCTGCATGCGCTCAAGGAACTCAGGCAAGACGGTTGCTGGAAAGCCCGGCTGACCTTGGTCGAGATTGCAGGCAATCAAGTCAACGGGCAGCAAGCCGCGCCATTTCAATTCATAGAGCACCGCCAGGAGCGTATAGCTGTCTTTACCGCCCGATAGGCAGACCAGCCAGCGCGCGCCTGGCTCAATCATCCCATAAAGTTCGATGGCTTCGCGGGTGTTGCGCAACAGGCGCTTGCGGAGCTTTTTGAACTCAGTGGTTTTTGGTGCCCCTTCAAAGAGGGGATGAATTTCTGTGTCGTCATCTAACATGCGCACCTTATGCCCAAGCCGCTGATGGGTTGCAATTGCTCTTGGATCGGTCAGGCTACAAAAGAAACTTGAACGGATCAGGCGGTTTATGCGCAGGGGGCAACCCGATGTCGCGGCGCATATGCGGGTTCACGGGCAAATGCATGGCCCGCTTGGTTCTGCGCCGCATTAATTTGAGTTTGAGGATTTGGCCCAAGACCCGAAGAGTTCCGTGGTCTCTGATCAAGTCTTGAATATGGGCCAAGAGGTGGTCGCGTTCAATAAGTGTCATGATATGTCTCCTGAACGGGCAGAAGCCACGCTCAATGTTGTAAAATAGACAGCCGCGGCCGAGGGCCGGTGGCGTGTAAATGGGATGGAATTATGAGGGTTGGGCCCTAAAGTTTGGGCGGGGCAGAGGGCAAAAGAAGCCCGGTGACAGATGCGTTAGGACGCAGCGCCTTGATTGCCACAATACGCACATCGAGAGATATAATTCAAAATTGTCATTATTTTACTCCCTTTCAAAGAGTTGCGTGGTGCCTTCGTCGCACGGCACTCACCCTCAGGCAAGAGGGTTGGGCCAAATATCCCGCTCGTGTGGATTTTTGGTCACGATTTAGGGGGGTGTTTTCCGGGCACCGGGTCGTAGCCATCGCCGCCAAAAGGGTGACATCGACCCAAGCGCCGCAGGATCAAGGTGGAGCCTTTGAAGGCGCCGTGCTTTTCCAGCGCCTCAAGCGCATAGGCCGAGCAGGTCGGTTGATACCGGCAATTAAATCCCACCCAGGGGCTAAAAAATAGCCGGTAAAACCGCACGGGCAGGGCGAGGATATGGGCAAAGATCGTCATGGCTTGCCTTGCAACTTTCGCAAGGCAGCTAGGAGCTCGTCTTGCAGCGCGGTGAATTTGGTGGTGGCGGTGACATTGGCCCGGCCAATGAGCACATAATCATGGCCGGCCTGACCAAACCGTGGCAAAATCAGACGGGCGATTTCGCGCAGCCGGCGTTTTGCACGGTTGCGCGCCACCGCATTGCCGACTTTTTTGGAGCAGGTGAAGCCTACACGCAGCACCTGCGCATCGCCTCGATCACGGGCCTGAAGTACGAAGCTTGTGGAATGGACCCGTTTCGCATGGGCCAGCCGCAAAAAGTCTTTGCGTTGTTTCAAACGCTCCAACACCAATAAGTCCGACGACCCATGATCGCCGGACTTACTGTTGTTAAACTCAGACATCACTGGAAGGGCGCTTATGCGCTCAATGATTTCCGGCCACGGGCGCGGCGTGCATTCAAAATTTTGCGGCCAGCTTTTGTGGCCATGCGTGCACGGAAACCGTGGCGGCGTTTGCGAACAAGGTTCGATGGTTGGAATGTGCGTTTCATCGCGAAGTCTCCGGTTGGATCAGCTCAACTGCTAAGCCATTTATTTCAGGACCCAGCCTTTAGGGCCTGATCGTCGGCGAGTCAAACAGACAATGCGTTATTTTCGGCAAAATTCTTTTAGAAAGTTTATAATCACTGAAACAATTTAGTGATTCTGATCAATGAAGCGTGAGGTGGGGTAGGAAAATCCTCTTTAGGCAGGCATGTGTAGGGGAATATATAAGGAGTTTGATAATGCAGGCATTCTTCACATCCGTTTTTCGTGTATTGGTGCAGTATCGTGCCGCGATCTTGTTGTTGGCGTTTGTGGCATCCGGCGCCTATTTTTTGCAAGGGTATTTGAGCTTTGACAGCCTGCGGGAGCATCGGGCTGTTTTGATTGAATTTCGGGATGCCAATTACCTGGCTGCGGTTCTGGTCTTCATTTTGGTCTATACGTTGTTTGTGGCGTTTTCCGTGCCGGGAGGTTTGATTCTGTCCCTGACGGGTGGATTTTTATTCGCGACCTTCCCAGGAGTTTTGTACAATATGTTAGGGGCAACATTGGGAGCCAGTGCTATTTTCTTGGCGGCGCGCTGGGGGTTTGGCGCAAAGCTTGCCGCCACTTTGGAAAACTCTCAAGGTTTGGTTAAAAAGATCAAAGACGGCGTGGATGAGAACCAATGGTCCATGTTATTTCTCATCCGTTTGATTCCGGGGGTGCCATTCTTTTTGGCCAATCTGGTACCAAGTTTTCTCGATGTGCCGCTGCGACGCTTTGTTATTTCAACTTTTTTGGGCATTTTTCCTGGGGCTTTGGTGTTCACCTCTATTGGCGCGGGGCTGGGCGATATCTTTGAGCGCGGGCAGACACCGGATCTCACCATCGTGTGGGAGCCGCAAATTATTTTGCCAATTTTGGGCCTATGCCTGCTCTCGGCCTTGCCGATCGTGCTTAAGGTCTTTCGCGGCAAGAAAGGGATTTGAGCATGGAGCGGATACAGACAGATGTTTTGGTGATTGGCGGCGGCTCGGGCGGCCTGTCTGTTGCGGCGGGTGCGGTGCAGATGGGCGCGCGTGTTGTATTGCTGGAGGGCCATAAAATGGGCGGTGATTGCCTCAATTATGGCTGTGTGCCGTCAAAAGCCCTTTTGGCCGCTGCCGCTGTGGCGCATGGGCAGGGAGGCAATGCCGCCATGGGTGTTGCGCCGGGCAAGAATACGGTCAGCTATGGGAAGGCCAAAGATTTTGTCGCCTCGGTCATTGACCAGATTGCGCCGCATGACAGCGTAGAGCGGTTTGACGGCCTTGGCGTGACGGTGATTGAGGATTATGGCCATTTTACCTCCCCCACAGAGGTCCAAGCAGGAGAGCGGGTGATCACCGCGCGCAGAATCGTAATCGCCACCGGCTCCAGCCCCTTCGTGCCGCCCATCCCTGGCCTGAGCGATGTGCCCTATTATACAAATGAAACAATATTCGATTTGCGCGCGCGGCCAGATCATCTCTTGATTATTGGCGGCGGTCCCATTGGCATGGAGATGGCGCAGGCGCACCGTCGACTTGGATCAAAAGTGACGGTGATCGAAGGACAACAGGTCTTTGCCAAGGATGATCCCGAATTGGCGGCGATCCTCGTGCAGAAGCTGCGCGATGAAGGCATTGAGATTGTCGAGGGGGCCTTGGCGCAAAGCGTGTCAGGCACGGGCGGTGATGTCACCGTGTCCACATCACGCGGCGAGTTTCATGGGACGCATCTTTTGATGGCCGTGGGCCGCAAGGTCAATATAGAGCGGCTCAATCTGGAAGCCGCTGGAATAGCCTTTGATCGAAGTGGGATAAAGGTGGACGCGGGGCTGCGCAGCAGCAACCGGCGGGTCTATGCGATTGGCGATGTGGCCGGTGGTCTGCAATTCACCCATGTGGCAGGGTATCATGCCGGGGTTGTGATCCGCTCCATGCTCTTTGGTCTGCCGGCCAAGGCGAAGAGTGATCACATTCCTTGGGCGACCTATACTGATCCCGAGCTGGCGCAAGTGGGGCTGACCGAAGCGCAGGCACGTGAAAAATATGGCGCACGTTTGGAGGTTGCTCGATTTGATTTTGGCGGCAGCGACCGGGCAATTGCCACCGGCAAGACCACGGGATTGATCAAAGTCATGGTGGTCAAAGGAAGGCCCGTTGGTGCCTCCATCGTCGGCGCTGGAGCCGGAGAGCTGATTGGGATCTGGGCTATGGCTCTGGCCAACAATCTCAAAATGTCTGCAATCGCTGCTATGGTCCTGCCTTATCCCACCATGGGCGAGATCAACAAAAGGGTCGCCGGCGCCTATTTTTCGCCGAAGCTGTTTGAAAGCCCGTTCATTCGGCGCGTGGTCGGCCTAGTGCAGCGATTTATTCCTTAAAGTCTCAGGTCACAATAGAATGTTTCAAACGCTTTCAGGACGGTTCTTTATCCTTACAGTGCTGTTTGTGGTGCTGGCGGAAGTTCTGATTCTGGTGCCATCTGTCGCGCGCTTTCGGCAAGACTATTTGAGCGCAAGCCTCGAGCGCGCCCAAATCGCATCCTTGGCGCTTGAGGCGGAAGATCGGATCTCTTCGGATCTGGAGGCGGAGCTCTTAGAAACAGCTGAAATCTATAACGTGGTGTTGCGGCGCAATGAGGTGCGCCAGCTGGTGCTGTCTTCACCTATTCCCGCGCCGATCGTCGCCTCTTTCGATTTGCGGCATCCCTCTGCTTATGACTTGGTGGTTGACGGTTTGGCCGCCCTGTTCGATTCCAGTGATCACGTCATTCGCGTGCTGGGAGATCCGGTACGCCGGGCCGGGCTTTTGATTGAGATTACCATGTCCACCCGCGGGCTGCATGAAGCGCTTGTGGCCTATGCTATTCAAGTGCTTTGGGTGTCAACGGCGATTTCGGCCCTAACAGCGGTGCTGCTGTTTTGGGCCGTGCGGCAGGCCTTGCTCTTACCGATGCGCCAAGTGGTTTCGCATATGCAGTCCTACGCCAACGCGCCGGAAGATGCCCGCAGCATCATTGCCCCCAATGCTCGGCTCCGCGAGCTGCGCGAAGCCCAAGATGCGATGAAATCCATGCAAGTTGAATTGACAGGTGCTTTGAAGCAAAAAGAGCGCTTGGCGCAATTGGGTGGCGCTGTGGCAAAAATCAGCCATGACCTGCGCAACATCCTCAGTTCGGCGCAATTGTTTACCGATCGCATCGAAGCGAGCGAAGACCCCACGGTTGCACGATTGGCACCAAAACTTGTTCGATCGATTTCACGGGCCATCCACCTGTGTGAGACGACACTGGCCTACGGGCGCGCCGAGGAGTCTGCCCCTCAGCTCGAATGGTTGAAGCTGTCGCGCCTGTTTGAGGATGTGGTGGAGGCAGAGCAATTGGCCAGCGAGGGCAAAATCACATTCACACGCACTGTGGCGGAAGATTTGCAACTGCGGGCCGATCCTGAGCAACTCTATCGGGTGATTTCAAATCTGTGCCGGAATGCCCGCCAGGCCTTGGAGGCCACGCCAGGGCAAGGGCAAATTGATTTGAGTGCTGCAGAGGCGCAGGGGCATTGGTGGATCAAAGTGCAAGACAACGGTCCGGGTCTGCCCGAGCGGGCAAAAAATAACCTGTTTACCGCCTTTCAAGGCGGCACAACCAAAGGTGGCTCTGGTCTGGGCCTGGCCATTAGTGCCGAGTTGATCCGCGGTCACGGCGGACGTTTGAGCCTGGAAAAATCAGATGCGCAGGGCAGTATATTTTCCATCGAGTTGCCAAAAGCAAACAACTGAAGTTTTCGAAATATTGCCCTTGCATCCGCGCCCACCTCCCGCTATCTCCCCGATCAGTGGACCGATAGCTCAGCTGGATAGAGTACCTGACTACGAATCAGGGGGTCGGGGGTTCGAATCCTCCTCGGTCCGCCACCATCCCAAGAATAGCCATGACGCCTTATTTATAAGCTAAAACCCATGGTGGTCATTTGATAGATTGCACCAGGTTGTTGTGCCACGTTTTGATGCCTCGTTACTTACGATGCAAACAACACTTACAATTCAACGATCCATTTGGAAGCCGACTCAACAGGTTTTCTTTTTGTATTTCTAAGCTCACCGAGCAAAGTAAAATAGTTGTCTTGCAGACGTCATAGTACATTCAGTTGCTACGGTTCTGCGACTTAACTCCAGCCGCATCCATCGCAACATCAAGGAGGCGCAGTCTCCGACCCCTCAAGTTACCCTTGTAGACGATCTGATAGGTGTTGTTACGGGACAGGTCCAATTCAAAAATATGTCCCAAAGGCCCTGACGTTAGACAAAACGGACGGTTACCGCTTGCGAACTTCTATGCTTGGTTAGCGTTCGAAGAGATCGCTTCCCAAATGGCACGGAAGATGGGGCCGGATTAGCCCTTTATTTCCGGCTCACCAGGTTAACAATCTGGTGCGGCAGGTTTGGTTTTCAAATTCTTGACGGTTGAGCAAAATGTTTAACAAAGCGCCTGTGCCAATGGAATTTACGTCTATATCCCAATTTGCAGGCCCAGAGTTTGATATGATTTGATCGTATATTTCGGGGGCTTGGTCTTTCAAAATCAAACCTGTATCGCTGCGCCAAGCGAATATATAGTCATCGTTGACAGTTTCACCAAGCGCTAAGCCATAAATAGCTTTATCAGTTACATAAATTTCCCAAGTTTTATCATAAATAAGCGGTGTGCCGTCCTCGAATTTTGGAACGGCTATCGGTTTTAGATACGGATTGCTTAAGTCAAATACTGCCGCATAACCTAAATTCAGGCCATTCTCCAGCGGTACGCAAGTTCGATATTTGACGTTGAAAACGACAAATAGCCAGATGATACCCAACAAGATAGGAAAAACGATGAACCCTATCCAGGCAAGTAACGCCGTATTGTATCTGGGGTATTCGTGTTCATCCATTGAAGCTATTTAAATTCACTTTTTGGTTGGATCAAGGTAAATACGCCCCTCAAAGGAACCAGACCAAGCATCTGTTATTGTATAGGGATCGCCTGTATGGATCCCCAATCTTTCAGTCCTACTTGGAGCCAACCCGACGCGGCCACGAAGATAATTATCCAATGGCCGGTGAATATTTTCGAAATTGGTTTCACCTAAGTCGATTACCTCCACGTCTTGCGCGTCGTCGCGATTTAATCGTCTTTGCACCTCACCTATATCCAGTGGGTCGGCGAATTCATCACGTAGATAGAATTCTATTTCTCCAGAAATTGAGAGTATGCCTCAATTTTCGTGAGAGAGTCCACGAAAGCGGCCCCCAATTGTTGTATCTCAAA
>Ga0213861_10003309_pt1 | contig 13320 bp, 13 predicted proteins | sample PICome_4_FD_160110 | JGI IMG/M metagenome (GOLD analysis project Ga0213861, IMG submission 160110) | Coastal seawater microbial communities near Pivers Island, North Carolina, United States - PICO131 | ecosystem: Environmental > Aquatic > Marine > Coastal | place: USA: North Carolina...
TAAGCTGATCGACAACCACAGTGCCATTGAAAATTAGTTGAGGTTCTTGACCATAACCAGAAACGATAAAAACAAGGCCTACAATTAATGTAAGTATGGTTAAACCGAAACTAATCATTTTCTGACTATCTTTGAGATAAAGATCGATGACTAGAATAAAGCACGCCATAGAGGCGATAATAATTTCCGGTAAAACCGGCATGAATTGAATAGTATCGTTCATGATCAAATTTTACTCAAAGTTGCTAGTTGCACCAGATTTTCTACAGAAGTATGCATGACCTCCAATAACGGGTCTGGCCAACAACCAAAAAGTAAAACAGCAAAAGCCAGAATACCGAGCATAACGAATTCCGAACGATTTAAATCTTCAAGTTGAAGAACATCTTTATTCGTTATAACGCCAAATACAACACGCTTCACCATCCATAGGGTATATGCCGCGCCAAGTATTAGAGTTAGGGCTGCAATAACCGCATAAACGCCACTGATTTCAAAAGCTGCAACGATCACTAAAAACTCACCAACAAATCCCGATGTTCCGGGAAGACCAGCATTAGCCATTGCAAACAAAACAACAAACGCTCCAAACTTTGGCATCACTTTTACTACACCACCGTAGGTGCTGATATCACGTGAATGAAGCCTGTCATACAACACACCGATGCAGAGAAACATGGCTCCAGAAATAAATCCATGGGATATCATTTGCACCATAGAACCTTCTAATCCCTTACTGGTGAAGAGGAATAGGCCCAGGGTTACAAAACCCATATGAGAAATTGATGAATAGGCGACCAATTTCTTCATATCCTGCTGAACGAGAGCGACGAAGGCAATATAGACGACGGCGATGAGTGACAACACAATCATTACACCGGCTAAATCACTGGATGCATCTGGAGTTACCGGCAAACTAAAACGCAAGAAACCATACCCCCCCATCTTGAGCATAATTGCCGCTAAAATTACTGATCCACCTGTAGGTGCTTCAACGTGGGCATCAGGTAGCCATGTATGGACCGGAAACATCGGTATTTTTACGGCAAACGCTGTAAAAAACGCTATAAAAATAAGTGTTTGAGCAGTGATATCCAACGGAACATCATGAAAATCTGTGATACGAAAACTCTCACCACTGACATTATATAAATATAGAAATGCTACCAGCATTAATAGCGATCCTAACAAAGTGTAAAGGAAAAACTTAATACTGGCGTATACCCGGTTCGGCCCTCCCCATATACCAATAATTAGGTACATAGGAATTAACATAGCTTCCCAGAATAAATAGAACAAAATGGAATCCAGTGCACTAAAAACACCGACCATTAATCCTTCCATGATCAGGAATGCTGCAACGTACTGAGCTACTCGGACTTTGACTGAGCTCAGTGCTCCCAACATAACTATGATAGTCAGGAATGTTGTTAATAGTATTAATGGCATCGAAATACCATCAACGCCTAGAAAGTACTCAATATTGTAACGTTCAACCCAAGAGGCCTGTTCTACAAATTGCATTTCTGCAGTAGTAACATCGAAACCTGTATACAAAGGTATGCTTAGTAGAAAAACCACAACACTGGAACCTAATCCAATTTTTTTCGCCATACTGGCGTTTTGGTCATCCCCGGTTGCAAGCACCAATATCCCGCACAACACGGGTAGCCAGATTAGAATGGATAACAAATTTTCGTCAACAAAGGTCAATTTAGAGCTCCAGACACATCATAACCAGAGATACCAGGTCATCAGCGCTAATAGGCCGACGATCATAGCGAAAGCGTAGTGGTATACAAAACCGGATTGGATACCACGAGAAAAATTAGAAAACAAACCGATAGCGCGGGCTGTACCATTAACGAAAAAACCGTCAATTATTGATACGTCACCAACCTTCCAAAAGAACTGTCCAAGGGCTCGACTTCCGCCAGCAAACACAGTCTGATAAAAGGTATCTATACCGTATTTATTGATCAGGATGGTATGAAGCCATTTGAATCTTGCTTCGATAGCAGCCGGTATGCTTGGTGAAATCAGATAGAACCAGACTGCACATCCAATACCGCCGAGCGCAAGCCAAAATGGATATGTAAATGGAGCATGCTTAACTAAATCAAAGGCTCCACTATGTCCTTGCAGAGTTGATTCCCATAGGGATACACCATTGTGCTCATCAAAAATAGAGATTGTATCGGAGAAGTAATCACCAAAAATCATAGATTCGGCAAATACCATTCCGATAAAAATTGATGGTATAGCCAGTAGCACTAATGGCAATGTGACACTGCGTGAAGACTCATGCAGATGACTCTTAGTTTCAGCATCCATACGACATTCGCCGTGAAAGGTTAGAAACACTAATCTGAAGGAATAGAATGCAGTTATAAACACACCACTTAATACTGATAAATAGGCAATACCCGCTCCAGGAAGGGTTGAAAACTTCACCGCTTCAATAATTGCATCTTTCGAAAAGAAGCCAGCGAAAGGTGGAATACCGGCTAGTGCTAATGAACCGATTATGCATGTCCAATATGTTATCGGCATATAACGTTTTAATCCGCCCATCTTGCGCATGTCTTGTTCGTGATGCATTGCAATTATTACAGAGCCGGCGCCTAAGAATAGCAATGCCTTAAAGAATGCATGAGTTCCGAGGTGAAAAATGGCGACATTATAGGCTGAGGCTCCTAATGCGACTGTCATATAGCCAAGTTGGGAGAGCGTTGAATAGGCTACAACTCGTTTTATATCGTTTTGAACGATACCAATTAGGCCCATAAAAAATGCTGTTATCGCACCGATAATCATTATGCTCGATAACGCCGTTTCTGAAAGCTCATATAACGGAGACATTCTCGCAACCATAAAAATGCCGGCTGTAACCATTGTGGCGGCATGAATTAGCGCAGAGATTGGAGTCGGGCCTTCCATGGAGTCTGGCAGCCAAACATGCAAAGGAACTTGAGCTGATTTACCCATGGCACCAACAAACAGCAATAAACAAATTACCGTTATCCAGTTAGCATCGAAACCTAACACTTCGGTTTGCATGCCAATTTTGCCGGGTGCCGCTGCAAAAATTGTTGCGTAATCTAGAGTATTAAATAGATATAGAACGGCTGCAATACCCAGTAGGAAACCGAAATCGCCTACTCGATTAACCAAAAACGCCTTCATATTTGCGAAAACAGCCGTATCTTTCTCGTACCAAAATCCGATTAATAAATAAGAAACTAAACCGACGGCCTCCCATCCAAAAAATAGTTGGAGAAAATTGTTGGACATTACCAACATCAACATCGCAAAGGTAAATAAGGAAATATAACTGAAGAACCGTTGATATCCGGAATCGTCTTTCATATAACCGATTGTATATATGTGAACCATCAACGATACGAAAGTAACAATTACCATCATTGTTGCGGATAATCGATCTATCAAAAAGCCAATTTCAAAGGAAACACCACCACTCTGTAGCCATTGATATACTGAACCATTAAACGTATTTCCAGCGGCTACGTCACGGTATACATATATAGACAGCAGGCAGGAAATAAGTACTCCAAGAATGGTTAGAGTGTGTGCTCCAGTTCGACCAACACGCTTACCAAACAACCCAACTATTATAGAGGTTAATAAACACACCAACGGAATGGCGAGATAAATTTTTTCCATTATCCCTTCAACTCATCAAGATCTTCGACGTTAATAGAAAGTTTATTTCTAAACAATATGATCAATATAGCTAAACCGATAGCCGCTTCAGCGGCGGCAACAGTTAATATAAAAAATACAAAAACTTGACCTGCTGGGTCCTGTAAATAATGGGAAAATGCAACAAAGTTCATATTCGCGGCTAATAGTAAAAGTTCTATCGACATCAATATAACGATTAAATTTTTGCGATTAAGAAAAATTCCAACAACGCTTATTGCGAATAATATCGCCCCAAGTATTAGGTAATAACTTAATGGGATCATGATTCTGCTCCCGGTTGGCCCTTCATCTTAATGATCTTAAGGCGATCTGATTTAACTACCTTCACCTGGTTACCCGGTGTTTGATACTTTGTGTTTCGTCGGCGTAAAGTAAGGGATATTGCCGCAATAATCGCAACGAGTAATATTAGCCCAGCTATTTCGAAGGGAAATACATAGTCCGTATACAGCAAACGCCCTAGTTCCTTTGTGTTGGAATAATCCGCATCATGCCCGACAGGTCGAGGCATACTTGCCAGTTGAAAGGCCTTTCCACTTAACACGACGACCAATTCGATAATTAGTCCTAAGGCAACAATGATGCCAACTGGAAGGTACTTAGCAAAACCTTCGCGCATTCGAGCGATATCAATATCTAACATCATTACAACGAATAGAAATAAAACCATCACTGCCCCCACATAAACCAATATCAACACAATAGATAAAAATTCAGCTTCTAGGGTCATCCATATACAAGCAGCACTAAAGAATGCTAACACCAAAAATAACGCAGCCTTAACGGGATTGCGCACAGTAACTACCATCATTGCGGAGGCAACAAGGACAGTACTGAACAAATAAAACGATAATTGGAGAATCATATTTACATTAACCGGTATAGCTTATCTATATGGGGCGTCTTTATGACGCGCAGATGCGATATCGCGTTCATATTTATCGCCAATTTCAAGTAATTTTACTTTATCAATAACATTCATTCCTTTTTCTTCGAAATGAAATTCATGAATATCGGTTAAAACAATTGAATCGACGGGACATGCTTCTTCACAAAATCCACAATAAATGCACTTAAATAAATCAACATCGTAACGTGTCGTCCGCCTCGTTCCATCTTCTCGTTCAGTAGAATCGATAGTGATCGCTAAGGCGGGACAAACGGCTTCACACAATTTACACGCTATGCAGCGTTCTTCTCCATTTGCATATCGTCGTAACGCATGCAGTCCTCTGAATCGCGGTGATTTAGGTGTCTTTTCATCTGGATATTGAACGGTAATCTTTTTGGAGATCAGTTGGCCACCAGTTACACGAAGACCTTTTAGAAGTTCAACTAGAAAAAAATTCTTAAAAAACTGTTTAACCATAGTCATGATACGTACCTTCGTCTACTGGAACCAATGGCCAAAAGGAGTAAAGAATCTGAATACACCAATAACGGCAATCCAAACAAGCGTGACGGGAATAAATACTTTCCAGCCTAGTCGCATGATTTGGTCATAGCGATAACGCGGAAATGTAGCCCGAAACCATAAGAAGAAAAATGCGACTGCTGACGTCTTAATTCCAAACCACAGAAATGCGGGTATCCATGTAAATGGTGCAACATCGAAAGGTGCTTGCCAACCGCCAAGAAACATTAGGACGGTGAGTGCCGCGATCAATATCATATTAGCGTATTCGGCAAGAAAAAATACTGCAAATGCCATGCCAGAGTATTCTACGTGAAAACCAGCAACAATCTCCGACTCACCTTCCGCTACGTCAAACGGTGCGCGGTTTGTCTCTGCTACACCTGAAATAAAATAGACAATAAATAGCGGGAACAAAGGAATAAAGTACCACTGATGAATACCTCCCGATTGTGCTGTTACGATGTCATGTAGATTTAGGCTACCCGCAGCCATTAAAACACCCACCAATGCAAAGCCCATGGCGATCTCGTAAGCGACAATTTGTGCCGCGGATCGCATTGCACCGAGAAAAGCGTATTTAGAGTTTGAAGCCCACCCGGCAATAATGACGCCATATACACCTAAGGATGTTAGAGCCAAGACATACAATAAACTGGCATCAATATTAGCCAGCACCCACGAATCCGTAAACGGTACTACAGCCCAAGCTGCAAGTGACGGACCCAGCACTAAAACGGGCGCCATTCTAAACAAATAGGGATTCGACTCAGTAGGAATTATTATTTCCTTAAACATCAACTTAACGGCATCGGCAATTGGCTGCAACCAACCCCTAGGGCCCACACGATTAGGACCAATGCGAACCTGCATATACCCAATAACTTTACGTTCAGCAAAAGTGAAATAGGCCACACAGATCATTAGTGGAACGACAATGGCCACTATAAGTGCGAGATTGACCACGAACACTCGAAGCAATTCTGGAAACCACATCCAGATTGACAGTAGAGTATCCACTACACCTCCTCCAAAGTTAGATGAGTAGCTACGCCCAGCGGTGCTGTTTCTATGTAACCGGCCGGTATATAAATGCAGTTAACAGGGACACGATTGTCCGCTTGAACTTGAATTGAAATGCCATTACCTTCCGGAGTTACTACGTTCATAAGCGTACCATCTCGCAAAGTAAACTCCCTCGCCTGTTCTACATTTAAACCTGCAATCGGTCGTATAGAATTATCGGCAGTTTTCTGTAAAGCAGTAGCTCGGCGAACCAATGGATCAACTCTATAGATAGGCACATCCATAATGCGATGAAATAGTTTGTTAGAATCTTGGCCGTTATGTTTGTCAGGCAAAGTAATTTCTATGTCATGGGGATACTCAAATGGTTTTTCAGAAATAGTATTTTCCATCTCTGAATTAACATCGTTTAGGTCAACAAAATCAAAGCCGGATAATGATAGTTGATTCGCTAAGACACGTAACACTTTCCACCCTGGCCTGGCTTCGCCCCGTGGCAAGGCCGCTGCATTCGATCTCTGAGTCATTCCTTCAACGTTAGTAAAATGACCAGAGCATTCTGTGTACGGGGTAATTGGTAGCACTACATCTGCATGATTCATTGACTCGGACTTAAATGCTGAGAATGAAACAACAAAATTGGCTTTTTTAAGTGAATCTTCGAGAACATTTCCATAAATACTGTCCTCCACGCAATCTAGACCATAAAGTAAATATGCGCTTCGCGGATTGGATACCAGATTTAATGCATTATTTTCTGAATTTTTCGGTACACAACCATTCTGGGTTAAGCCAACGCCGTTTGCTTCATGCAAGTCAATTCGTTTTACTCCACAAACCTCGCGAATCCAGTTTGAAATCGCCAAAATAACAGAATAGTGGGGATGTTGCCTGCATGAGTCACCCAAAATAATGAGACTCTCAGCCGAATCTGCCACAAGAACTTCTGCAATATCGGAATAAACATCGCGGTTTCCTCCTAATTGAGCCCATGCGCTAAATTGCTCAGGAAGATCTGTACCAACAATCCGAGAGACGTCTAAAGCCACGCCAGCAAGTGCAGCGGGTACGGTAGATGGCTCTACGATTAAGGCGCCGTCGAGCTTAAAATTAAAGTGATAATCTAGGGAATTTATCGCATAAATTTTACTCCCACTAAGTGAAGCAGCCCTAAGCTTGAGGCCAAGCAGCGGTTGTTCTTTACGAATATTGGATCCAACAAGTAATACGGAGGAGATAGTTGATAATTTCTCTAGTGGCAACTCGGCGCCAGAATATAAGTTTTGTTGGCTATCTGCTAGAAAATCCACTTGACGTAAGCGATGATCGATGTTGTCACAATCCATGGAGCGCAGTAATTTTTGAAAAAGATAACCTTCTTCATTAGTTGCCAGTGGAGAAATTAGCGCTGCTACCCCTTCAGGCCCTGCAGAATTAATTTCCGTTTGCAAGCCTTGCACTACTTTAGAAAAAGCGGTTTTCCAGTCTGTTACCTCCCAGTGATCACCAGATTTCAGCATAGGCTGGGTTAACCGTTCCGGACTATTTACGGCTTCATATCCGAATCGGTCACGATCGGATATCCAACATTCATTTACTGCAGAGTTATCCCTTGGCACGATCCGTTTGACTTCGTTGCGCAAAGTTTGAATATGTAAGTTTGCGCCTACACAATCATGCGGGCTAACAGCATCATGATTCTGCAGTTCCCAAGAGCGGGCAGAATATCGATAAGGTTTCGATGTTAGTGCTCCTACTGGGCACAGATCAATCATATTGCCGGAAACTTCAGAATCTATTGAACCGCCTAAAAAAGTAGTTATTTCCATGTGCTCACCACGACCGGTGCCACCCATTTCCATAATCCCAGCGACTTCCTGACCAAATCTCACACAGCGTGTGCAATGAATACAACGAGTCATAGCCGTTGCTATCAAGGGCCCGATATCTTTATCTTCAACTACCCGTTTCTTTTCAGTAAATCGAGATACATCTTTACCGTATCCAAGCGCTTGATCCTGTAGTGGACATTCCCCACCCTGATCGCAAATTGGGCAATCGAGTGGATGATTTATAAGCAAGAATTCCATTGTTCCTTTTTGTGCTTCTACCGCTCGTTCAGATAGCGTAGAAATTTTCATTCCATCAGCAACGGGCGTTGCGCACGCAGGCATGGGCTTAGGTGCCTTTTCTATATCGACCATACACATGCGACAATTCGCGGCGATGGATAATTTTTCATGATAGCAAAAACGGGGTATATAAATCCCGGCCTCATCAGCGGCCTTGATTATCATAGTACCGTTTTCAACTTCAAGACTCTTACCGTCTATTTCTATAGTTGCCATGGTTGCTTATATACCTATGCGGCCTTATCAGACTGGATCATTGCCTCAAACTCGTGACGATAATGTTTCATAAAACTTTGTACCGGCCATGCCGCAGCGTCGCCCAGTGCACAAATAGTTCTTCCTTCAATTCGATTCGCCATATCAACCAGCAGGTCTAGATCTGTCAATTTACCTTGTCCGTTTCTTATTCGATGAATCACACGATACAGCCAGCCTGTTCCCTCTCTGCAAGGTGTGCATTGACCACATGACTCGGCGTAATAAAAATAACTAATCCGTTCTAGCATCTTAACCATACAGGTAGTCTCGTCCATGATAATTACTGAGCCTGCTCCGAGAGCCGATCCAGCCTGCTGCAACGAATCATAGTCCATGGTGCATGCCATGATGTTTGCGGCTGGCATTACTGGAACAGAAGAACCACCGGGAATCACAGCCTTTAGTTGATGACCATTCCGAATTCCGCCGGCAAGTTCTAACAACTCTTTAAAAGGTAGGCCAAGGGGTACTTCATAGTTACCAGGTTTATTCACATGACCGGATACAGAAAAAACCTTTGTACCGCCACTTTTCTCAACGCCTAAGTCTGCAAACCATTTTCCGCCTTTTCGCATAATGGGAGGAATTGACGACAGGCTCTCTGTATTATTAATAGTCGTTGGTCGCCCAAAGGCTCCCACTTGGGCAGGGAAAGGCGGTTTAAACCGAGGCTGTCCTTTTTTACCTTCGAGTGATTCCAATAACGCGGTTTCTTCGCCACAGATATAGGCACCAGCCCCGCGCTGGGAATACAAGTCAAAACTAGTATCGGAATTAAGCAACGAATGTCCTAAAAGACCGGCTTCGTAAGCTTCCGTTAAAGCTGCTTCAAATCTAGCCCATGGCTCATAGTACTCTCCGCGGATATAGTTATATCCTACGGTGGCGCCTATGGTGTAGCCTGCGATAGCCATTCCTTCAATTAACTGATGAGGATTAAGGCGGATGATATCTCTATCTTTAAATGTGCCTGGTTCACTTTCATCGGAGTTACAAACAATATATTTCTGCCCCGGCGCATTACGTGGCATAAAACTCAGTTTAAGCCCTGTGGGAAAACCAGCCCCACCGCGGCCTCGCAGACCAGAGGATTTTAAATTTTCTATAATATCTTCCGGTGGCGTTTGTTCAGTAATAATCTTGCGCCATGCTTGATAGCCACCGGTGCTTTCGTATGCCGCAAGGGTCCAGGGCTCTTCTAAATTTGACTCTGGTAAGCAAACACGCACTTCGGTCATTCAGACGCTCCCAATTTTTCTATAATTGAATCGATGGTGTCGGGTTCTAAATTTTCGTAAAACTCATTACCAACCATCATCATTGGCGCGCCGCCACACGCGCCCAGACATTCAACTTCAAATAACGTGAATTTTCCATCAGCCGTGGTCTCACCGGTTTTTATATCGAGTTTTTTCTGAAGGTGTGAAACCACGCTATCTGAGTCTCGAAGCATGCACGAAACATTCGTACATACTCTAAGCTGATATTTACCCACAGGTTCCGTATAGAAAAGATCATAGAACGTCGCGATCTCAAATACCTGGATCGTCTCTAGATTTAACACTTCGGCTACATCCCTAACCACTTCCTCACTTATCCAGCCATGCTCTTCTTGAGCATAACGCAGCGCTGATTTAACAGCTGCTCGTGCTATTGGGTATTTGGTTTTTTCTTTATTAATTTTGCTAATTAATTCATCTGATAACATATTGTGTGCCTATCGATCAATTTCACCAAACACAATATCCTGAGTGCCAATAATGGCCACCATATCGGCGAGCATATGACCTCGGGACATCTCATCTAATGCCGCAAGATGGGAGAAACCCGGCGCACGTATTTTAACTCTGTAAGGTTTATTAGCGCCGTCGGAAATCATATACACACCAAATTCACCTTTAGGAGCTTCTACGGCGGCATAATATTCCCCTACCGGAACACAATAACCTTCAGTAAATAATTTAAAATGATGAATTAATGATTCCATATCATTTTTCATTCGCTCTCTGTCTGGCGGAACAAACTTGTAGTTATCGAGAATAACGGGACCGTCATTTTCTCTTAACCATTTTATACACTGCTGCACGATTCGATTTGACTGCCGCATCTCTTCGATTCGAACGAGATAACGGTCGTAGCAATCACCGGTAGTACCGACAGGTATATCAAAGTCCAATGCATTGTAAACGGCATATGGCTGGGTTTTACGTAAGTCCCATGGGATACCGCAACCACGCAACATGGGCCCGGTAAAACCTAGTGCTTTCGCTCGGTCCGGAGTCACTATGCCAATATCGACGGTGCGTTGTTTCCAAATACGATTATCTGTTAAGAGGGTTTCATATTCATCCACGCATCCTGGAAATCGGTCTGTAAAAGATTCGATGAAATCCAGCATAGACCCTTGTCTATTCTCGTTGCGTTTATCGGTATCTTTCTGATTATTCCATTTAGATTTTTCGTATTGGGGCATGGAATCAGGAAAATAACGATATACCCCGCCCGGACGATAATAGGTGGCATGCATTCTAGCGCCAGATACCGATTCGTAACAATCCATTAAGTCTTCACGCTCGCGAAAGGCATAAAGAAATACGGTCATAGCGCCAACGTCGAGAGCGTGTGCTCCCAGCCAAAGCAGATGATTTAGAATTCGCGTTAATTCATCGAACATTACGCGAATGTACTGGGCACGAATAGGCGCCTTTATACCCAGAAGATTCTCTACAGCAAGTACATAGGCATGCTCATTACACATCATCGATACATAATCTAAACGATCCATGTATCCTATGCTTTGGTTGTACGGCTTGGTTTCAGCTAGTTTTTCAGTGCCACGGTGGAGAAGTCCAATATGTGGATCAACTCTTTCGATGACTTCACCATCCATTTCCATAACCAAACGCAATACCCCATGCGCAGCAGGATGCTGTGGTCCGAAATTCATTGTGTAGTTGCGTATCTCAGCCACCGTAACCTTCCTCCCTTATTACGCGTGGAACTAGTACACGTGGCTCAATGCTTACTGGTTGATACACTACTCGGCCTTTTTCTTCGTCATAACGCATCTCAACATGCCCTGAAATAGGAAAATCCTTACGGAACGGATGACCTATGAAACCATAATCAGTGAGAAGACGGCGTAAGTCAGGATGCCCCTCGAAAATCATGCCGTACATATCGAAGGCTTCCCTTTCCAACCAGTTTGCGACAGGCCATATATTGGCCACAGAACGTAAGATGGGGACATCTTTGTCAAGCTGCACCTTCAGTCGCAATCGGAAGTTATTATCGAGCGATAGAAGATGATAGACGACAGACAACTCAGGTGCTCCCGGAAAGGAACAATCTGGCTCTTCTGATTCCTGGCCAAATGCACTGAAATCGACGCCACAAAGATCAATCAGCTGGTCAAAAGCTAATTCCTTATCATTACGTAAGGCTAGAAGCATGTCGTAACTTTTATCTACGGACACACTTACCGTCATCTCACCGAGTGCTTCAGAGATATGCAGACCTTCGCCGTGGCATATGTTTTCAATTAGATCAACAGGTGGAAGCTTGCTCATAGATTAAGCATCCTTACGTGCGATAGTGTTGGTTCGTTTAATTTTTTTCTGGAGTTGCAGTATGCCGTATATAAGTGCTTCTGCAGTTGGTGGACAACCCGGCACATATACGTCAACAGGCACGATTCGATCCGAACCGCGAACCACTGCGTAGGAATAATGATAATAGCCGCCACCATTAGCGCAGGACCCCATTGATATAACCCACTTGGGGTCTGGCATTTGCTCGTACACTTTGCGTAATGCGGGAGCCATTTTGTTGGTCAGCGTACCGGCTATAATCATCACATCAGATTGTCGAGGGCTAGGTCGAAAAACAATTCCGAACCGGTCTAAATCATAACGCGCAGCACCGGCCTGCATCATCTCAACGGCGCAACAGGCTAGCCCAAATGTCATCGGCCACATAGAGCCTGTTCGAGCCCAATTAATTAACTCATCCAAGCGAGCTGTTGCCCAACCTTCTTGCAAAGCACCTTCAATAGACATCTCTTACTCCTATTCCCATTCAAGCGCACCTTTCATCCACTCAAATATGAAGCCAACGACTAGCACTAATAGAAAAACAACCATTGCCAGAAACCCAAAAATCCCTACCTCGTCCAAAACAACCGCCCATGGAAACAAGAAAGCAATCTCCAGATCAAAAACGATAAATAAAATAGCGACTAAATAATAACGAACGTCAAATTTCATACGAGTATGTTCAAATGCCTCGAAACCACACTCATAAGGTGATAATTTATCTTTGGTGGGTTTGTTCGGACCTAAAACGGAACCCGCGCCAATGGCTACCACGCCCAACACCAAACTGACGCCCATGAACATTAAAATCGGTATATAGTTTTCAAGCATTAGAAAGTAAAAATTCGAATTAAAATGTACGTCGAATACATCACAAAAACCGCAGACAACAGGGCAAGTTTATGCTGTTGACGCTTAAACAGTCAAGGTGATTGCAGCCCTACGATCAACCTACTACCAACAGTAATTTAATCGTTTAAATCTATTTCGAACAGTGTGTTTTAAATTAAAAATAGTATGGTGCCGAAGGCCGGACTCGAACCGGCACGACTTGCGTCACCGCCCCCTCAAGACGGCGTGTCTACCAATTCCACCACTCCGGCAACTATAATTATCACTATTCTTACTACTCAGCTGGTACTGTAGGTTCTTCCGCTGCCGTCGAGTCCTA
>Ga0213861_10003311_pt1 | contig 13319 bp, 14 predicted proteins | sample PICome_4_FD_160110 | JGI IMG/M metagenome (GOLD analysis project Ga0213861, IMG submission 160110) | Coastal seawater microbial communities near Pivers Island, North Carolina, United States - PICO131 | ecosystem: Environmental > Aquatic > Marine > Coastal | place: USA: North Carolina...
CGGAGACTTCTCCGGTCCGCATGGCCTTGGTCAGAGCGCTGTAGCCGATGAGACCCGCCAGCCCGGTGCCCATAAGCATCGTCAGCGCAGGCAGGCTTGGGGCGGCGAGAGGTGCGCTTTCGAACAGCGTGATCACGACCCCGGCGATGAAGACCATCAGAAAGCCAAGGATACCAAGCTGCGTTGCTGACACTTCCGGCGGGCTGGCGCGGGTCATCAGGTCCCGACCGGCAAAACCAATCATGCCCAGAACGGCGAAAATGACGGTTGCGTCAAACCCTGATGGGGTGGGGCGCAGGATCAGCAGGACCCCGAAAAAGCCGACAGCCATTGCGATCCAGCGGCGTAGTCCGACCTTTTCCTTGAGAACAATCACCGCGCCAAGGGTGACCACCAGCGGGGCGGCTTGCAGGATGGCGGATGTTGTTGAGAGCGGTACGAAGGCAAGGCTCAGGGCAAAGAACAGACGACCCAGAATTTCGAATGCCGAACGGATCAGGAGCGGGCCTTCGATATAGGCGTGGCTGTACAGCTGTTCGCGACGCAAGAGTGCGTAGAGTAGGAAGAAGCCCGTTCCGAAAAGTCCGAAGAGCATCGTTCCGACGCCCGGAGAGACATCACCCGTGCCAGTGGCTGCCTTGAAGAACGCGTCCTCGATGGCAAAGCCCAGCATGGCGAGAACCATGAACAGGCTGCCACGCAGGTTGTCGGTCAAGACGTGCTCTTTTCAACGGCGGCAAGCAGCGTCTTGGCGGCTGCTTGCTCTGCCTGCCGTTTGGACCCGGCTTTGGCCTTGGCGGACTGGCCGTCCTCAAGGCGGACTTCGATCACGAAAACAGGTGCGTGGTCGGGGCCGTCGCGGGACAGCTCCACATAGCTGGGTGGCGGCATGGCGCGCGCTTGGGCCCATTCCTGCAGCGCGGTTTTGGCGTCGCGTGCGTCTTCCTTGACCGCGCCGATGCGATCGCCCCAAAGGCGCAGAACCATGGCCTTTGCAGCGTCGAATCCGGCATCCAGATAGACGGCGGCGATCACTGCCTCCATCGCATCGCCCAAGAGCGCCTGCTTGCGCCGTCCACCGGACAGCATTTCCGAGCGGCCGAGTTTCAGGGCGGCTCCCAGATCAATCTCGCGGGCAACGTCGGCGCACGCTTCCTTACGCACAAGGGCGTTGAACCTTGGGGCCAGTTGCCCCTCTGTCGCCGATTTGTCCTCGGCGAGCAGGGCTTCGGCCATGACCAATCCAAGCACCCGGTCGCCAAGGAATTCGAGACGCTGGTTGTCTTCGCGGTTCACGCCCGCGCGCGACGAATGGGTTACGGCGCGCACCAGAAGTTCCGGCCGTTCGAACCGATGCCCCAAACGCGTCGAAAGCGCCTGAAGGTCAGCCGACAGTTTCACTACTCGATCTTCTCGAAAAAGCGGTCGCCGCGCCATGTCCAGAAGAACAGCATCGACGATCCGGCGGACGAGAACATCACGCGGGTGGCTTTGCCGATTATGTTTTCATACGGCACAAACCCGACCCCGCCTGCGACGCTGGGTACGCGGCTGTCCGAGGAATTGTCGCGGTTGTCACCCATCATGAAGTAGTGGCCTTCGGGCACTGTGTAGACCGGCGTATTGTCCGACCCCTGAGTGCCGATATTCAAGATCGAGTGTGTGCGTCCGTTGGGCAGCGTTTCGGCAAAGCGTTCCTTGATACAGGTACCGCCAGTGCCAACCGGACCGTTGGCGCAGCGCGGGCGCAGGCCCTGCGGACCCTGCGGCGAAGCGGGTTCCTCGAAATCGGGCTGTTGGGCCAGTTCGACAGCGGTCCCGTTGATGTGGAGCACACCGCGGATCATCTGGATCTCGTCACCGGGCAGGCCAATCACGCGCTTGATGAAATCGCGACCCGTCACGGGATGGCGAAACACCGCGACATCACCGCGTTCGGGTTCAGAGCCGAAAAGGCGGCTGTTGTCGCCGTCGGCCCATCCACACAGGTCCTTGGCGTCAATGTCGATGCCCAAATTTGGCATATAGAGTGATGGGCACGAGGCGTAGGAATAGCCGTAGGACATCTTGTTGACGAAAAGGAAATCCCCGATCAGCAGGGTGTCCTTCATTGAACCTGAAGGAATCCAGAACGGCTGGAAGAACAGGGTGCGGAACACTCCGGCGATCAAGAGCGCATAGACGATGGTTTTGATCGTCTCGACGATCCCGCCGCTTTTCTTGGATTCAGACGCCATGTTCCTGCCTTCTGCTCGGTTGTCCCGCGCTACATGAGCGGGGGCGGCGCGGGTGTCAAGCCAAGCGCCTGTTACTTCGGTCGCGCCTCGATCAACACGGTGGCCTGTGCCCATGGGTGATCGTCGGTCAGAGTCACATGGATGATTGCTTCATGGCCCGGTGGTGTCAGGTCCTCCAACCGCTTTTTCGCCCAGCCTGTGACCTCCATGATGGGCTGCCCGGTGTGCAGGTTGCGCACCGACATATCCTTCCACGCGATGCCCATGCGAAGCCCTGTGCCAAGCGCTTTGGAACACGCCTCCTTGGCGGCCCAGCGTTTGGCATAGGTCCCCGCCACATCGCGGCGGCGTTCTGCCTTGCGCTGCTCGGTTTCGGTGAAGACACGGTTGCGGAACCGGTCACCGAACCGATCCAGCGTGGCGGCGATGCGTTCGATGTTGGCCAGATCCGTTCCGATGCCGATGATCATGTCCCACCTCCGGTGGCTGCAAACATCGGGAAGCTCACGCCAAGCGCCCAGGCGAGGATGATCCCCAACGCGATCCCGGCCAAAAGCGGTCCAGCCCGTTTGCCAAAGGCCCGACCCATTGCACCGTGAACGAAGAAAAACAGAAGGATCACAGGCGCTATGATCAGCAAGAAGAACAGTCCTTCAAGATCGAGCGCCACAGCAATGCCCAGTGACACCAAGAGCGCCACACGTGCCGCGATGCGTCGCCAGAGCGGCGCTTTCCAGACCAATTGCGCATCTGCAACCATGAACGGAATTGCGCCGATGACCAAGGCGGCGATGATGGGCAGGCGTTCCGCGATGGGAAAGAAATTCGCGCCATACCGGTCCAGTGCAAAACCGAAAACGCCAATCCCCCACGCAAGGAGCGCGACAAGGGCAAGCGTGAATGGAACCACTCCGGTCCAGCCAAAGGCGAACCGCCCCCAAAGCCAGCGCTGCATCGCAAGGCTAAGCAGTCCGAACACACCAAGATGAATAGCGAGGTAATCGGCCACGAGCACGGGCAAGACGCCGAAATCCAACGGCAGCGCGATGAGGGGCGTGAGGATGGCGGGGACAAGCAGCGTGCCGAGATACCGCATCACACCCGGTTGGTGGCTGGGTGGCAGGGGAGCTTCCGGCACGACAAGCCGCGCCACGAAGGACGCCAATACGGTGATGGACGCCATCAACGCAAGAAACGCCCAGCCGGTTGGTGGTGCGGATGCGACCGTGTCGCGCCCGTAGGCGCGGTTCATCCAGTCCAATGCCGCCAGACGCCCGGCGCGGGATTGCAGGATTGAGACATGCTCGGTCCAGGGCGCAGCCATCGCAGCGCGGATCACATCGCCCTGCTGCACTGTTTCGCCTTCATGTGCGTCCGGGTCGACCATCTGCAACGCATCGATGCCGAATTCCCGCAAATGCGGTTCCCACTGGCCCGAGATCAGCAGCATGTCAGTCGGCTGTTCTGCCGTGACCGCCTGCGAAAACGCAGACAGCAGGACAAGTGGGCCGGTATCTGCCTCCAGCGCCACGCGGATCAGAACATCGGTCGCCATGGAATGCCCCAGCAGGGCAACAGGCGTGCCGTCTGACACATCGTCGATCACCGCACGGGTCTGGTCCATCAGAAGGCGGGTTGTGCCTTCAATCTTGGTCACGTCGCCCGACATCGGCACGGGGTGCGCGCCGTGGCCTTCGAAGTCAAACATGTGCACCCTATAGCCCGCCTGCGCGAAGATCAGGCCGTAGCCTTGCATCATCTCGCGTGATCCGGCGAACCCGTGGGCAATAACCACGTTTGGTCCATCTGCGCCGGCGCGCGACAGCTTGGTTACGGGGGTCGGGCCGACAAAGCGATCCGTATACGTTACGCCCGACCGTGCGATTTCAAGCACGAGGATGGAAATGCCCGCGATCAGGATCGCCAGATAGGTCAGGAGCGGGCGAGCCATAGCGTCCCGTCAGTCCCGCGCGGCATCCATGAGGCGACGCATCTCGGCAATTGCAGGGCCGAGACCGCGGAACACCGATTCTCCGATCAGAAAATGCCCGATATTGAGTTCGACCACCTCGGGGAAGGCAGCAACCGGCGCGACCGTCTCGTAATTCAGCCCATGCCCCGCATGGACCTCAAGGCCCAGCGAATGTGCATAGGCGGACATTTCGCGCATCATTTCCAATTCGCGGTCGCGGGTTGCAAAATCGCCCTCGGCATGGGCGTCGCAATAGGCCCCGGTGTGCAGTTCGATGACTTGTGCACCAATGCGATGCGCCGCTGCGATCTGGCGTTCATCAGCCCCGATGAAGATCGACACGCGGCAGCCAGCCTCGCGCAAGGGGGCGATGTATCCGGCCAGCTTGTTTTCCTCGCGCGCGACTTCCAGACCGCCTTCGGTGGTCCGTTCCTCGCGTTTTTCGGGGACGATGCAAACGGCATGGGGTTTGTGGCGCAGGGCGATCTTCTGCATCTCGTCGGTTGCGGCCATCTCGAAATTCAAAGGCACGCGCAACGTGTCCATCAAGCGGTCAATGTCGCTGTCGATGATATGGCGGCGATCTTCGCGCAGATGAGCCGTGATGCCATCGGCCCCGGCTTCTTCGGCCAATTGTGCGGCCCGCACCGGATCGGGAAGGTCGCCTCCGCGCGCATTGCGCAGGGTGGCCACGTGGTCGATATTCACACCCAGCCGCAAGCGGCCTAAATAGTCAGTCATTCTCGCCTCCATTATTGAGGCAGAATCTAGTCTGCCGCTTGGCCATCGTCAGCCTGTTTCTTCTTTTTCTTCAATGACGCCAGCTTGGCCTTCAATGCGCCTTTGCGGCGGTTCTGATAGGCACGGATCAATGGCACTGACAGGTAGTAGCACACCAGCCCGCATAGGATACCCGGAAGGATGCCGCCGATGAGCCAAGGAAAGAACACCTCGTCATAGAAGATGCGCAAGCCTTCCCAATTGGCGGTGGCGTCGGTGAACATGGCCATGAAGTTGCGCCATAGGTCTTCCCCGGCTTTCGCAAACTTGTAGCCAATGCTGCCATGCGCGTGGCGAATTTCACCAAGCCCCAAGAGCCAGTATCCGGTTTGCAGGGAAGCCACGCTGATCGGGACATATGTCAGGGGATTGCCAAAGAAGGTCGACAGAAGCGCGGCGAGGATATTGCCACGCATCACCCACGCAATGATACCAGCGGTCAGGAAATGCAGACCGTAGAAGGGTGTGAAGGTCGTCAGAACACCGGCAAAGATGCCGCGCGCGATTCGTTCGGGCGGGTCTGGAAGGCGATTCAGCCGGTGCTGGACGTAACGCGCGGCACGAGTCCATCCTCCGCGCGGCCAAAGCGCCTCACGGAGGGTGGTCAGGATCGACCGCCTGTCCCGCCGTTTGAATACCAACTCGCGTCCCTTCGATCTTCTTATTCGGCCGCAGCCGCTTGTGTCGACAATGCAGGATCCCGCCGCCGAACCACGGACGCTACATCACTTTCCGCTTCGAGCGCCGACATGACTGCATGCAGATGGTTTGCATCACTCAAGTCGATATCTATGAGCAGTTTGTAAAAGTCCGGTTTTCGATCCACAAAAATCAGGTCAGAGATATTGGCCTTTTTTTCGCCGATCAATGTGCAAATCCGTCCCAGTACCCCAGCATCGTTCCCAATCGTCAGTTCAAGGGAAACCGCATAGACCGGGGGGTGGTTCCCGGCGGCCCAATGCAAGTCAAGCCAACGAGAAGGGTGATCCTCGTAGGCAACCAAGGCGCCGCAGTCGATGGAATGGACCGTGACGCCCTTGCCGCGCTGCACGATGCCCACAATTCTTTCGCCCGGAAGCGGCTGGCAACAGGGTGCACGATCAAAGGCCTGCCCCTTGTCGAGACCGATCACGGCGCTTTGCATTTCGATGAATTCGGAAGGTGCCGGAGCAAGATCCGGATAAACCGCCGCAACCACTTCACGCGCCGAAATTTCCGCGCTTCCCAGGCGGGCAAGAAGATCCTGTGCGTCGGGGATTCGGAGGTTTCGGGCGGCCATTTCCAGAACCTTGTCACTGGATTTCTTGCCCACATTCTCGAAGGCAGAGCGTGCCAGTTCGCGGCCAAGCTGCGCATAACGTTCGCGCCCGGCTTCGCGCAGTTCCCGGCGAATGGCGGATTTGGCCTTGCCCGTTGTCGCGATGTCCAGCCACGTCGCCTGCGGGGTCTGACCCTCTGCAGTGACGATATCGACGGATTGGCCGTTCTTCAGCCGTGTCCACAGAGGCACGCGGATGCCATCGACCTTTGCCCCGACGCAGCCCGATCCAATTCGCGTATGGATCGCATAAGCAAAATCCAGAGGCGTTGCACCGCGCGGCAGCTTTACGACATCGCCCTTCGGGGTGAAGCAGAACACTTTGTCGGGATACATCTCGAGCTTGACCGCCTCGAGGAAGTCTTCGTGGTCGTCATCCCCGTCAAACTGTTCGGTCAGAGATGCGACCCATTTTGCGGGGTCCACGGCAAAGGGGTTTTCGCTGCGCACACCATCACGATAGGACCAATGCGCGGCCACCCCGGTTTCCGCCACATCGTGCATCTGACGGGTGCGGATCTGCACCTCGACACGCTTGCCATCGCGGCCGGACACCGTGGTGTGAATCGACCGGTAGCCGTTCGATTTGGGTTCGCTGATGTAATCCTTGAAACGGCCGGGAATGGCGCGCCATCGTTGGTGGATGACGCCCAGCGTGGCATAGCAATCGGCCTTGGTGCGGGTGATGATACGAAAGCCATAAATGTCGGAAAGGCGGGAGAACCCAATCTCTTTCTCCTGCATCTTGCGCCAGATTGAATAGGGTTTCTTGGCGCGACCGAACACTTCGGCGTCGATCCCGGCCTTTTCCAACTCGTGCCGCATGTCGCCAGTGATCCGGTGGATGACATCCCCGGTTTCCTTCTGGAGCGTGATGAAGCGGCGAATGATGCTGGCGCGGCCTTCGGGATTCAGCACGCGGAAGGCCAAATCCTCAAGCTCTTCGCGCATCCATTGCATCCCCATGCGGCCCGCAAGAGGCGCATAGATGTCCATGGTTTCGCGCGATTTCTGGATTTGCTTTTCCGGCTTCATCGCCTTGATCGTCCGCATGTTGTGCAGACGGTCGGCCAGCTTGACGAGGATCACACGCAGATCTTTGGACATGGCCATGAACAGCTTGCGGAAATTCTCGGCCTGTTTGGTTTCGGAGCTGGAAAGCTGGAGATTGGTCAGCTTGGTCACCCCATCAACCAGCATCGCCACCTCGTTACCAAAGCGAACAGCTACTTCGGAATAGGTGGATTTGGTGTCTTCGATGGTGTCGTGCAAAAGCGCGGTGATGATCGTCGCATCGTCAAGCTGCTGTTCAGTCAGAATCGCGGCAACAGCGACAGGATGCGAGAAATAGGGTTCGCCCGAGTGACGAAACTGACCCTCATGCATCTCGCGGCCATAGTCATAGGCCGCGCGGATGAGCGTCTCATTGGTCTTGGGGTTGTAGTTGCGCACCAGCGCAACAAGGTCGTCTGCCGCGATCATCGGCGCCTCATTCACATGCGGCCCGCATCGCGGCGGGCCTTAGCCCTGACCCTGCGCCTCCATCAGCGCGCGGAGCAGCTTTTCTTCGGAAAGATCGTCGTCGCCGGGCTTGTCGGGTTCCGCACCCATAAGCAGCGCCATTGCGTCTTCTTCCGGCTCGTCCACTTCGATCTGCGTCTGATTCGATTCGATCAGGCGCTCGCGAAGTTCGTCCGCCGACTGAGTTTCGTCCGCAATTTCGCGAAGCGCAACAACGGGGTTCTTGTCATTGTCGCGATCGACCGTGATTGCAGCACCTGCAGACACTTCGCGGGCGCGATGCGCGGCAAGCATCACAAGCTCAAAACGATTTGGGACTTTGTCAACGCAATCTTCAACCGTCACGCGGGCCATGGGAACTCCAATTCATCGGGCAGCCTTTGAGAGATTGTTAGATATCTCTCTGGCTGGATGAATACAAGTCGATATCAGGATGCGAGCACAACAATCTCGGCCAGAGCCTCTGGCGCGAGCGCGTTGCACATCTCGGTCACGGTCAAATGCAGGACCGGATGACGCCAGTCTGCCGCAATATCCCTGAGTGGCACAAGAACAAATGCGCGATCCTGCAATCGGGGGTGCGGGAGGATCAAGTCCGAAGGCGCCGCCTGCCGCTGCGTATCCTGCGGCAAGGTCCGCCAGTGCTCGTATGTCGCCAAATCCGGCAGGACCGAGTCGCCGCAGGCAACAAGATCAAGGTCCAATGTGCGCATTCCCCAACGTTCCAGGCGTTCCCGGCCGTGTTTTGCCTCGATCTCATGAAGGTGGGCCAGCATATCTTTGGAAGTCAGGTCAGACTTTAGATGAACTGCGGCATTGACGTAATCCGGACCTGCTCCAGGCGGGAAGCAAGGGGTGCTATAGAAGGCACTGATTGCCGCAATCGTCATATTTTGTTGGCGAAAATCGTTGATCGCCGCGTTCAGAGTATCCTTCGGCGAAGAGCTGCCAGACGGCAAATTCGCGCCCATGGCGACATAAAAGTTGTTCATAAATTTGTCATATGTGCGAGAGTGCTCAGAAATCTCACCTTGCGATACTATGTCAAACCATTAAATCACCGAACGCGACTTGGCCATTGGGCTTCGGATCCACCACTCCCGTTTGCCGGTTTAGTCGTGTCGATATTTTGAAAGGCTCAATTCATGTTCTACAAAGACGAGCGTTTGGCGTTGTTCATTGATGGATCAAATCTCTACGCGGCTGCAAAGTCGCTCGGGTTCGACATCGACTACAAGCTGTTGCGCCAGGAATTTGTACGCCGTGGAAAACTTCTGCGTGCATTCTACTACACAGCGCTTCTTGAAAATGACGAGTATTCGCCGATCCGACCCCTTGTCGATTGGTTGCATTACAACGGTTTCAACATGCGCACGAAACCGGCCAAGGAATACACAGACAGCCAAGGCCGGCGTAAGGTCAAAGGCAACATGGACATCGAACTTACCGTCGATGCCATGGAACTGGCCGATCACGTCGATCACGTTGTCCTTTTCTCGGGCGATGGTGATTTCCGTCCGCTGATCGAAAGCCTGCAGCGCAAAGGCGTGCGCGTGTCGGTCGTTTCGACCATCCGCAGCCAACCGCCGATGATCGCGGACGAACTGCGCCGTCAGGCGGACAACTTCATCGAACTCGACGAACTGCGTGATGTGATCGGGCGCCCACCGCGCGATCCTATGCCAGAGCGTCAACCGGTTGCGGCCGAGCAAGACTAAGCGTTGATCCTGTCCCGAACGCCCCATGTGGAGTGACCTGCTCTCACTCGGCAGTCTATTCATTGTGGCGTTCGGGGCGGCGACGATCCTCCCGTTCCAATCCGAGATTGTGTTCGTCGCGCTGCAATTGCGGGGCGACATTCCGATTGAATGGATCATCCTATTTGCCAGCGTCGGAAATATCCTCGGCTCCGGGCTCAATTACGCCTTGGGTCGGGTTCTGGAACGCTATCGCGGTCGGCGATGGTTCCCGGTTTCCGAAGCACAGCTTGACCGGGCACGGGACTGGTATCTCAAATGGGGTGTCTGGACCCTTTTGTTCAGTTGGGCCCCACTTGGTGACGCCTTGACCATCGTGGCTGGGGTCATGCGGACGAATGTCTGGCTGTTTTTTCTCTTGGTCAGCATCGCAAAGACGGTGCGCTATATCGTTGTCGCCATGGTTACGGCTGCGGCATTCTGATTTCTGCTTGGGTCTGCGCATGGGGAAGGTCACGCGCAGCGCGTGTTATGCCAACGAACATCAGCAGCGTTGTCATGCAGAAATAGGCTGCCACACCCACGAACTGCGTTTCGATGCCGACACCCCTGTCGATCAGCAGTCCTGACACGCCCGGACCAAGAGCTGATCCCAGCACCATGACAGCCGTTGCCATCGACTTGATCGCGCCGATATGTGCGGTGCCGTAGAACTCCGCCCAGAACGCATTGGGCAGCGTCGAATTCGCGCCGGATGTAATGCCAAGAAAGACAAACCCCAAGGCAAGGGTCGCGGGACTTTCGCTGAAGGCAAACAACAGGAAGGCACCCACCATCGGCACCTGATAAAACGGCGTAAGCCGCGCGGTTCCCAGTTTGTCCAACGCCCAGCCGGACACCACCATCGAGGTGATGCCGATGGCGGTATAAAGCGGGAAGAAGCTGACGAAGACCAGATGTTCCAGTCCCTTGACCTCGGCAAGATGGACCTGATGGAAAAAGAAGGCGGTGTTGAACGCGGACGGGCCAAGAACAGCGGGCACCATGCACCAGAACAGAGGATGCTTCAGCACTTCCATGCGCCGCCAATGGCGCCCGGACATGCCCAGTGACACATCGGTTTCCGCATGAGAGGCAGGCGTGCGTTCCTGCGCCAGAAGCCGGGCCAGAATGGGAACCGCGCAAATGCAGACCAGCGCGCCAATGATCCAAAGGGTCTGCCACGCCATCATCGTCATGGCGGCGACCACAGTCAACGGCACAAGGGACTCGCCAACAGCAAACCCCAACGTCGCAATCGACAGGGCGCGTCCGCGCGTGGCAACAAACCAGCGGGCCATGGCAACAACGGCAATGTGGGAACACATGCCCTGTCCGAAGAACCGCAGCGCGAAGATGATCACGGGCAACGCCCAGACCCAAGGGTTGAAGGCCATGGCAAGGCAGGACAGAGCCAGCCCGACCAGAACCAGCGGCCCCAAAAGCCGCACGCGGAAAACATCGGTCAAGCTTCCGGCCCAGACCATCAGCGCGGCAGAGGCCATGGTGCCCACCATGTAGATACCGCCCCACGCGCCGTGGGTCAGATCAAAGGCCAGCCGGATCTCTCCGGCAAAGAGCGAAATGAAATAGGTCTGCCCAAAAGACGACAGGAAGGTGAGCATCGCACCTGCGGTCAGAAAGGGCGCATTCGCGCGAAGATACTCAGTCAGGCGCATGTCACCGCCATGACTCCAAGATCGCGCCGTTGCAAGCGGCAAAAAAGCCGCCTGCTATTTGGGGCCCAAAGCTTTGGGTTTTACGGCAGGACGCGGGCGTTGATCTCGTTGTGGATGCCCTGAATTTCAGCCGGCCATGTGCTCTTGATGTAGCCCAGCACGCTGGCGATCTCGTCGTCGGTAAGCACATCGCCAAAGCCGATCATGTTCGACTTGTAGCTGCCGCCGACGATGGCTTCGGTGCCTTCGCGAACAATCCGCATCAACAGCGCGTTGTCATGGTGCCAGGTGTGACCGGTTGCGTCATGCGGCGGTGCGGGCAGATACCCGTCCGCATCGCGATCCTGCCAGTTGGGTTGCTGACCTTCGAGGTTGGCGCCATGGCAGCTTGCGCAATACTCGGTATAAAGCGCTTTGCCCTCGGCCACCCGAACGGCGTCGTCATATGGCAGGGTCGGACGCGCCTCGTCCGCTGTCCACGCTGGCGCGATCCAGACGGCTCCTGCCAGAAAGAACGCAGTTATCATGCTTGCAATGGCGGTCTTCTTCATGCGGACTCCCGGTGTTGATGCATGGCAATCGCAGGCTTACTGCGCAGGAAGGTCAATTCACACATCGGTGAAAGGCGCATTCCACTGGAAACGTGGCCGTTGAGGCTTTAGGTCTTGGGCAAGACGGAGACCGACATGACCAAACCGCCCCTGACCCTTTACCTTGCTGCCCCGCGCGGGTTCTGCGCCGGTGTGGACCGCGCCATCAAGATTGTCGAGATGGCGCTCGAGAAATGGGGCGCGCCGGTCTATGTGCGCCACGAGATCGTGCACAACAAATACGTTGTGGACGGGTTGCGCGCCAAGGGCGCGGTGTTTGTTGAGGAATTGCAGGACTGTCCAGATGACCGCCCGGTGATCTTTTCGGCGCATGGCGTGCCAAAGGCCGTACCTGCCGAGGCGGCCAAACGCGAGATGATCTATGTCGACGCGACCTGTCCGTTGGTGAGCAAGGTACACATCGAGGCGGCCCGACACCACGACAACGGGTTGCAAATGATCATGATCGGCCACGAAGGCCACCCCGAAACCATCGGCACGATGGGGCAGTTGCCCGAAGGCGAGGTTCTGCTGGTCGAAACGGTTGAAGATGTGGCCACGGTTGAGGTGCGCGATCCCGAACGTCTGGCCTTTGTCACACAGACGACGCTCAGCGTGGATGACACGATCGACATCGTGGCAGCACTGCAGGCGCGATTCCCCAAGATCGTCGGCCCGCACAAGGAAGACATCTGCTACGCCACAACCAACCGTCAGGAAGCGGTCAAGGCAATGGCTCCGAAATGTGACGCCATGCTGGTGGTCGGTGCGCCGAACTCTTCTAACTCGAAACGTTTGGTCGAGGTGGGCAGCAAGGCGGGTTGCGCCTATTCCCAGCTTGTCCAACGTGCGCCCGACATCGACTGGCGAACACTCGACGGGATTGCCAGCGTCGGTATTACCGCCGGTGCCAGCGCGCCAGAAGAGTTGATCACCGAGGTGATCGACGCATTCCGGGATCGGTACGATGTGACAGTGGAGATGGTTGAAACGGCCGTCGAAAACGTGGAGTTCAAGGTGCCCCGCGTTTTGCGCGAGCCTGCTTGAAGATGCGTGCACGCATACTCCCTACAGGACATACCCCGGCGTAGGGTGCGTGTTCAAACGCACATTGATACAATTATTTTTTACCGCCCGGTTTACCGCTGAACTTTCCGGACGGTTTCCCACCAAATTTTCCCGCCGGCTTCCCACCGAATTTACCCGCAGGTTTCCCACCCGGTTTCGCTGCGCCCGCACGTGGTTTGCGCATGCTTTGCGAGGGGTCGCTTGCATTGGCGCGGGCGGCGGCGCGGGCGATGTTCTTCTTGCTGTCGGGGCGGCCTTCGGGCGGAGGCGGACCTTTTGGTTTGCCTTTTCCCTTGTAGGGCTGGGCCTGAAATTCGCTTTCCGAACGACGCGGCGGACGCTCACCACCCGGTTTGTCGCCGTAGGGTTTGCGCTCGCGTGCCGGGCCGTCGGATTTGCCTTGGTACGGTTTGCGTTC
>Ga0213861_10003315_pt1 | contig 13308 bp, 13 predicted proteins | sample PICome_4_FD_160110 | JGI IMG/M metagenome (GOLD analysis project Ga0213861, IMG submission 160110) | Coastal seawater microbial communities near Pivers Island, North Carolina, United States - PICO131 | ecosystem: Environmental > Aquatic > Marine > Coastal | place: USA: North Carolina...
TGGCTAGACCTGGAAAACTTTTTGCCAATTCAAGGGCCTTGAGCTCATCAATATCACCCGCAACAATCGCTCCAGACATTGAGCCCTTTTCCCGTATTCGTCGTGTCAAGCTGCGCGTATCAATTTCGGCTATACCAATAATATTACGTTTTTTCAGATAGGCATCCAGAGTTAACGTTGATCGGTAACTACTCGCCCGAACCGGCAAATTTCTGATAATCAAGCCAGAGCAAAAAATACTGTCTGCCTCCTCATCTTCACTATTCGTGCCGGTATTTCCGATATGTGGATACGTCAGCGTAACCAACTGTTGGGCATAGGACGGATCTGTAAGAATTTCCTGATAACCACTCATCGCTGTATTAAAAACGACTTCACCGACAGTTTCTCCATCACAACCAATACTCACGCCACGATAAATCGTGCCGTCCTCAAGAACTAAAACAGCGTTATTCGACAAAAATCTCTCCAAATTGACCTAAAAAAAGGGAGAAACCGTGATCGGTTTCTCCCTTTTTCAGAATTCGTGGCTATAGCAGTATTACTCTCTCAATTGAACCTCAATGTTACTCGAAAACGGTCCTATTTTTCAATTTGAATATGCCTCTATTTTTAGTGTTTTTGAATTTATTAGCACTTATAAAGCTCTTTTAATAATGGTTTTTGATTTCTTCTAAATACCCAGAACATCGTGCATCGAAAATAAACCGGACTTTCGACCCTCTAACCATTGAGTTGCACGAATCGCCCCAGCAGCATAATTATTTCTACTGCTCGATTTATGACTAATCTCAATCCTTTCACCTTCCGATGCAAACATGACAGTATGCTCTCCCACAATGTCGCCCGCTCTTATTGTCGCAAAACCGATACTACCATCGGGTCGGGGACCTGTTTGACCATGACGGGTAAACACACCCACTCCACTTAATTCCTGTCCACGGGATTCTGCCACCACTTCACCCATCTTCAGGGCTGTACCGGACGGTGAATCGACTTTATGTTTATGATGTGATTCAATAATCTCAACATCAGCTGACGTACCTAAAACTTTACTCGCTAATTCAAGTAATTTGAAAGTCAGATTTACTCCAACACTCATATTAGGTGCAAATACGATTGGTATAATCCTTGAATGCTGTTCTAACACCAATCTATCCGACTCAGTCAGTCCAGTCGTGCCAATTACCATGCTTTTTCCAGAATCTGCACAATAATTCGCGTTTCGCAAAGTGGTTTCCGGAGTAGTAAAGTCGATAAGCGTATCAAAGGTACCACTTGCAATGTCATCTGAGACTAAAACACCGTTTCGTCCAATAGCCGCTAACTCACCGCTATCAGTTGACAAATACGGACTATCAGATCGCTCAAACCCATGGGTAAGTGTGAAACCGTCTGTTTCAGAGATGAGTTTAACCAAAGTACGGCCCATACGGCCTGCGACTCCTGATATTGCGATATTTATCATACGTTTACACAGGTGGGGGGCGATTTAGGTAAGTTAACTGAGAGGATAGAAAAAACCGAATTAGCAAAATACGCAGAACCATCAATCCAGTCAAAATACTTGGCTGGATTGATGAAAGAGTGCCACAGCTAGCCCGCATCCAGTGCCGCATCTAACTGCGGAACCGCTTCAAATAAGTCCGCAACCCAGCCATAGTCAGCAACCTGAAATATAGGTGCTTCCTCGTCCTTATTTATTGCAACAATCACTTTGGAATCTTTCATTCCCGCCAGATGCTGGATCGCACCTGAAATACCAACGGCAATGTAAAGATTGGGAGCAACTACTTTTCCAGTCTGTCCAACTTGATAATCATTTGGAACATATCCAGCATCTACAGCCGCACGCGAAGCTCCAACTGCTGCACCCAATTTATCCGCTATGGACTCAAGCATTGGAAAGTTCTCGCCACTTTGCATACCACGTCCACCCGAGACAACGATATCCGCACTGGTTAATTCAGGACGTTCCGATTTGCTAATATCTGCTCCTGCAAACGCCGTTAAACCGCTGTCGCCGGCAGCGGCTGCAGTAACGATTTCTGCACTACCGCCCGTCTCGGCGACGGCCTCAAAACTTGTAATTCGAACGGTCAGTAATTTTACACTATCGTTTGATTTAACAGTTGCCATAGCATTCCCCGCATAAATAGGTCGAACAAACGTGTCGTTAGACTCAATACCACTTATGTCAGAAATTTGCTGGCTATCTAAAAGTGCCGCAGCGCGGGGCATTATATTCTTGCCAAAAGTTGTGGCTGGAGCCAGTATATGACTGTAGTTTCCGGCCATTGATACCAACAACGGAGACATATTTTCCGAAAGAAAATGCTCATATTCAACGCTGTCACAATGAAGCACTTGGGCAATGCCGGGAATTCCCGCGGCCTGTTCTGCAACGCTTGCGCAACCGCTACCGGCGACCAGTAAGTGCACATCGCCGTCAAGCTGTCCTGCGGCACCAATTGTATTGTGAGTTGCTGGTTTTAACTCACTATTATCATGTTCTGCAATAACAAGAATTGTCATCAGATCACCTTCGCTTCATTTCGTAATTTATCTACCAGTTCTTCTGCACTGGACACTTTGATACCAGCTTGACGCGCTGGCGGCTCTTCTACCTTGACAACTTGTAGGCGCGGACTACTGTCTACGCCAAGATCCGCAGCCGTTAATTTATCCATTGGTTTCTTTTTTGCCTTCATAATATTAGGCAGTGACGCGTAACGTGGTTCGTTCAACCGTAAGTCAACGGTTATAACCGATGGTCGATTTGCGGTGACAGATTCCAGACCACTATCGAGCTCACGTGTTACTTTAAAATGATCGTCATTTACTTCAATGGACGATGCAAACGTAGCATTCGACCAACCCAGAAGCGCTGACAACATTTGCCCTGTCTGATTATTATCTCCATCGATAGCTTGCTTACCTAAAAGAACGAGTCCCGGCTCTTCACGCTCACAAACAGCCTTCAGTAACTTCGCAACAACCAAGGGTTCAAGGTCCTGATCATCCTCAATCAAAATCGCTCTATCGGCGCCCATGGCTAATCCGGTGCGTAAAGTCTCCTGACATTGGGAAACACCGGCACTTACTACAATAACTTCATCGGCTTGACCTGCTTCACGCATTCGAAGCGCTGCTTCAACTGCAATCTCGCAAAAGGGGTTCATTGCCATTTTAATATTCGCGAGTTCTACGCCGGACTGGTCCGACTTAACCCGCACCTTGACGTTAGCGTCAATCACACGTTTAACAGGCACAAGTATCTTCATTGATCTGGCTTACTGGTTCTCAAAGGTTAAAAAGTACATTCATCTCCGCACAATTTGCGGAAGAGAGTTTTTACAGGAGATTTACAAAAATTTCAAAGAAATAAGTTAATTTCGCTGTTGTTTCGACAAAAACAGACGCATTTCGAATAAGTAAGGTATAAACGAATTACATTTGAAAAGCATTTCTAACGTGAAAAACGCTCACACAGAAAAACCCTTGCCACATCGTTATCTCAATAAGCGCCTATTAGCAATGATCGTACAGCCAGGTTTATTCGCTTTTCCACCTAACTTGTCGCTGGTTTGACGCCTCTATATCCGTGCGGGTCGCAGTTCAGTCAGACGTATATTGTTGCGCTTTTATGATGGCTACATTACATTCACCTACTACAAACGAGATAACAATTATGAGTGAATCACGAAGTCGACGCCGTGGTGGTGGCCGGGATGCAAAACGAGCTACCCGAGAATCAGTGGAAGTAACAAGTGCTGCATACATAAAGAGACGAGTGCCAGTATTTGAAGTAGCGCCGGAAGACACCCTAGAATTGGTTGAAAAGAATGCCGAAATCATTTTGGAAGAAATCGGCATCGAGTTTCGCGATGATCCAGATTCGTTAATTTTATTAAAGAATGCCGGTGCTTCTGTGGAGGGTGAGCGTGTGCGCTTCCCTAAAGGAATGTGTCGCGAAATTATTACGGCAAGTGCACCGCGAGAGTTTACTCAATATGCTCGAAATCCCGCGCGAAATGTTCAGATTGGCGGAAATAATATGGTTCTCGTGCCCGCATACGGGTCACCATTCATCCGCAATATCGATGAAGGTCGCCGCTATGCAAACATAGAAGATTTCCGAAATTTTGCAAAACTCGCTTATATGACACCAAGTCTGCATCATAACGGCGGCACTCTTTGCGAGCCGGTTGATTTGCCCGTAAATAAACGTCATTTGGAAATGATATACAGCCATATTCGCTATAGCGATAAGGCATTTATGGGTTCTGTAACGGCACCAGAACGTGCATTAGATTCAGTTAACATGGCAAAACTGGTATTTGGTGATGAATTTGTCGAAAATAATTGTGTCTTAATTAATCTGATAAATGCTAACTCACCGCTGACTTTTGATAATACCATGCTCGGCGCAGCCCGCGTCTATGCGGAGCATAATCAGGCAACAGTTGTATCACCGTTTATATTGGCTGGTGCTATGTCACCGGTGACGGTTTTGGGAACATGCGCTCAGATTCTCGCCGAAGCACTGGCAGGTATTACATTTGTTCAGCTCACCAAGCCCGGAGCGCCCGTTGTTTTTGGTACGTTCGCAAGTTCAATGTCGATGCAGTCTGGTGCACCAACCTTTGGTTCTCCAGAGCCTGCTCTAGTGCTCAATATTTGTGCATCCCTTGCTCGTCGACTAGGCGTACCGTTTCGTTCCGGGGGTGGGCTTTGTGGCTCCAAAGTAACCGACGCACAGGCGGCCTATGAAGCTGCAAATACGTTACAGGCAGCAACCCATGCCGGCGTTAACTTTATGTTGCACACAGCCGGTTGGTTAGAAGGTGGTTTGGTTATGGGCTATGAAAAATTCATAATGGATTCAGACCAAGCAGCTATGATTCAAATTATGCTTGAAGGTGTCGATACATCTGAAAATGGTCAGGGCCTATCGGCGTTACGGGAAGTCGGACCGGGCAAGCACTTTTTGGGTTGTGAGCATACTCTCGCTAATTTCGAAACAGCGTTTTATAGGTCGACCGTAGCAGACAACAATAGCTTTGAACAATGGACCAGCGACGGTGCACTTGACGCCGAACAACGCGCTGCTCTCATTTGGAAGAAAATGTTAAAAGAATACGAAGCGCCACCACTTGACGACGCGATCAATGAAAGCCTTCGAGCGTTTATCGACGATAAAAATAGTTCTATGCCTGATGCAAACTACTAGAAACTAACAGCTAATCCCTGCGTGACCATGATGCGTCACGTAGGTTATCTTCAATGCGGTTTTACTGACGGAGATTAAAGGTCTATTGCAACTTGCTCATGTATTCTTCAGCGCGCTGTTCTCCCAAATCTGCGGCGCTTTGTATCCAGAAAAATCCAATTCCCTTATTTAACTCTATCCCCCTTCCCTCAACATACATTCGTCCCAGATTAAATTGAGCTTTTCGATGACCTTTTTGAGCAGATAACTTATACCAGTGGGCAGCCTCATTAAAGTCCTGAACTACTCCCCATCCCGATTCAAGCATAAACGCAATTCCATACTGAGCCTTCGCCATACCCTGCTCCGCAAGCGGAGCCCAATACTGAACCGTAATATCATACTCCTGCCGAATAAACGCTTTCTGTCCTTGATAAAACAATCGTCGTTGCGCAAGTGTTCCACGCCCTTCTACCAATCTAGCCGAGATCTGTTCGTCATCCGTATCTCGAGTTACTCCGGGCAGATTTACCTCTATGCGGGATAAAAGCTCATCTGCCCCGGACACTCCAGAATCAACAGCTTTGTGTAATACACGAATCGCATACTCCAAATCTTTCTCGACCAGTATAGCCTCACTAAAAAGCTTTCCGAGCTCATAATATGCATGGGAGTAACTCTGCCGTGCTGCATTTTTTAGCCAAAAAACAATCTCACCTGAGTCCTCAACTGCCGCTTGATCAGATAAAAGAGCCTTGGAATACTGATACTGTGCCGGTGCGTAGCCCCGAATGGCAGCCTGATAAAATAATCTGTTTGCCCTTTTAGGCTCTCTAGGGACTCCTATTCCCTGAGAATACAACATACCAAGATTGTGAAGCGCACGGGGCTCGGTTTCCGATATTTGCGACCAGAGCATCCGCGCTTGTACAAAATCCCCGGCAAGATACGCTTCATTTCCATTCTGCAAAGATGCGTGCAAAGGAGTGCAAACAACCATCAATAAAAACACGGTTATTATAGTGATCGACGTTCCAGCCCTATTTCTCATAACTACAGTATATATCCACGATCATCATGCAATGAGTTATCTAATCCGTTGTTCTTAACTCGTAAACCAGTGCGCCAGCGCATCGTTTTTTCAAGCATTAAGGAAACTAACGCAAGTTCATTCCCGTGTATCTCTCAAAGGGCATCGGTATCTCTCTCACCTGTACGTATACGATGAACCTGCAGACAATCATAGACGAAAATTTTTCCGTCGCCAATTTTTTCAGTTCGAGCGCCATCAATTATCGCTTCAACAACAGCATCAAGAATTTCATCTCCCACGACCACCTCAAGTTTAACTTTCGGCACAAAATCGACGACGTACTCAGCACCACGATACAGTTCGGTGTGTCCTTTTTGACGGCCAAAGCCTTTCACTTCTGACACTGTCATTCCCTTTACACCTACATTCGCCAGTGCATCACGAACGTCATCCAATTTAAATGGTTTTACTATCGCGGTGACCAATTTCATACCTTCACTCCTATACAAAAATATTTAGTAGCTTTATTGAGACGCTTAAACATGAGTTCAGCTTTAAGTAGTGTTTATTATAATTGCCTATGCATTATATAAGACAATTACACCTTTACCGTCATTTGAAATAAGATAAGACAAGAGATTCAAAGAAAGGTGAGCTTTGACTATAACCTCAACACTAACAACCGCATATTTAATCAAACTAAAAACGATAAACCAGCCATAATCCGCAGTTAACGTGGCTTAACGACTTACAAAAATAAATACCTACATTATGAATTCTCGAATAGCATCATTGCCAATGTATGACATTCCCGAAATACGTTCTTTTAATGACACGTTTTGGAGCCAATTACGACACGAGCTGCAAATTGCAAAAATACAAAATCCACCTCAATCGCTCACACGCACTGTCCCCTATAATCAAATCTGGATGCACCAGGATCTTTTATTTAGCCAGACTTGCGGATATCCCTTCGTTAGTAGTCTCTGGGATCAAGTCAAACTAATAGCTACACCAGTATATTCTGTTCCAGGTTGCAGCGGGCCTTATTATCGCTCGTGGCTCATAAGCCGTAACGATACTGACGGTAAAAAACTCAAAGACTTTTACGACAAACCGATAGCCATAAATGGCTGGGATTCGTTGAGTGGATGTAAAACCATTGAACTCATGTTAAATGGTCACTTAGAAACCTACTTCGACACCATACTCTTATCAGGTGGGCATGCGAAAAGTATCGATATGGTTCGGCACGGGTTGGCCGATATCGCCGCCATTGACTGCGTTACCTGGCACCTAATTAAACACTATCAGCCCCATGCCATTAAAGGATTAAGAATTGTCGACTCCGGACCCTCTCTTCCTGGGTTGCCTTACATAACTGCGGCGTCAACGGATGTATCAGAGATTCATTGCATACAAAGTAGTCTCGCCAATGTTATAAAAAATTCAAACAATCGAGATTTATTGAATAAATTGTTCTTAGTAGGTATCGAAACGCTAGACAAGTCGGTCTATATGGACTCACTCGGGGATACACTAAAATAGAGAAGTCTTGGATGGAACGCGGTTCAAACATTTAATATTCTTGATACTTAAACAAACTACGCCTAAGTAAGAGCGTGAGGTACACTCAATCAAACCAAGTTGCTTATAATCCGTCAGTCCCTAAAAATTAATCTAGTCGCATAAAAAACCGTTATGCAACGATAACTATCAGGTTCAACAATAGAGATGATCAATAAAATCACGGCGATTCTTTTTGATAAGGATGGAACATTAATCGACTTCGATGCCACCTGGCGACCAGCCTATATCGAAGCAGCAAAACGACTTGAAGATAGAACACAAAGACCTGGCGTCTCGAAAACTTTACTCGAAGTCGGCGGTTTAAATATAACAAATGGACTTTGGGCGGCAAACTCATTGCTGGCGAGTGGAAGTAACTCCGAAATTATCGAGCTATGGGACGAACATCTTCCCGATCTTCAGTTCGCTGACATATCGACTATTGTACTCGAAGTTTTCCATAAATTTACACGGCAAGAACCACAGTTAATTCCCGGAGTTCGTGACACATTGTTCACTCTGCGGGAATACGGCCTAAAACTAGGTATTGCCACAATGGATGACGAAATCACTGCAAAAGAATCTATGACAAGTTTGCACCTAGCCTCTTATTTCGATTTTATTTGCGGTGCAGATAGTGGTTTTGGGCTCAAACCAAATGCAGGCATGGTTCATGGCTTTTGTAATCATTGTGCGATTCATCCAAACGATATTTTAATGATAGGTGATAGCCCACACGACTTAAATATGGGACGAAATGCAGGTGTGGCCCTATGCATTGGAGTGCTAAGTGGTGCACATAACCATAGTGATCTAGTAGATCTTGCAGATGATGTTATAGAAGATGTGAGTCAGTTACCGCGGATATTGAATTTACAATCATGAATATAGTCTTACCAGCAAAACAACGATTGATACTAATTGGGCTAGTATTCGTTATTTTTTCATCACCGTTATCTGCTGATACAGACCCTCGTTGTCGCACGGTTCGAATGGGAACGGTTGGTTGGTTGGATGCCGGCGCATCTTCTTCCATCGCCCACGCGCTACTTCTCGGTCTTGGGTACAATGCTACGATCCAAAGAATATCCACACCAGATATTCTTGCCAGTCTTAAAAATGAAGACCTAGATGTATTTTTCGAATTAATGATTCCGACTATGGGCGATCAGCTCCGCCCGTATTTACTCGATAATTCAGTCGAACTACTAACGAAAAATCTTGCCGGGACTAAATACTCTCTAGCTGCAAATAAATCCGCAAACAACATAGGTATTCGCCATTTCAACGATATATCTTCATTTTCTTCCGAACTTGGTCATACAATTTACAGCTCGGAATACGGATCCGATGGTCATCAGCTTGTACAAAAACTAATAGACCAAAATTTGTTCAATCTTGGAACGTTCAAAGTAGCACCGGTAAGCGAATCCGAGCTAATAGCAAAACTTACTGCATCCACAAAATCAGCCTCAGCGCTAGTATTTTTGGGCTGGGAACCTCATCCAATGAATATACGCTTTGATCTTTCATTTCTACCCGGCGGCGAAGCCGTATTCGGCGAAAATTTTGGTGGCGCGGATGTTTATACTGTTATTCGTCAGGGGCTATCCGGAATGTGCCCAAATCTAATTCAATTTCTAACGAATCTTCGTTTTAAGTTGGCACTTATTAACGAGATTATGACCGGAATCCTGGACTTAAATGCAAGACCAACCGTTGCGGCTGTAGCAAGTATTCGCCAACAACCCGATTTACTAAAACCATGGTTGGAAAATGTAACCCATGCTAATGGTCAGAATGGGTTACGAAAGGTAAAAGAGTTTTTGGGCCTCGATCAGTAATAATCACACTTCGTATATAAATACGTAATCGGATTCCATAACCGCCATTGTCTGACTATACCCTAAGTAGTGAACGGGGCTTTCAGATGAAAAACCTAACAAGCTAGCATGCATTTCGACCCCCGGGTCGTCTTTTTACTCTTTTTTGAATATTATCAGTCACCGGTCATTCCCAATTAATCAACACACGTAGCACCTAGAGAAAGGAAACTACGCCAACCAATTAAAATCACAACGCTAACTTGCGATTTGGTAAGACGAAGCGGCACGCACTCGAGCTTTTCTCGGACTAAAGCCAAAAAAAGATCGATATCTATAACTAAAGTGTCCAGCTGAATTAAAACCACATGCGATTGCGACATCAATAATTGGCATTGAGGATTGCTCTAATAAGCGCTTTGCCTCATTCAGACGTAAGGTTAAATAATACCGTGCGGGTGTCGTATTCAAGTGTCTTCGAAAAAGTCGCTCTAGTTGCCGTTTCGAGACATTTATCATACCCGACAGCTCAGACGGAGAAAGAGGTTGTTCAAGGTTAGCCTCCATCAGTTCGATGCAATCTAGCAAACCTGCATGACGAACACCCGTTCGTGCCTCAACACTCATCCGCTGCGGATGATCACCGTGACGAATAGTAGGATGTATAAGGACATCTGATATAGATGCTGCCAACTCAAAACCCTGTTGCTTTTCTATAAAATACAACATCATATCCATTGCCGCCGTTCCACCAGCGCAAGTTAAACGATTATTATCGTATTCGTAAATCTCGTGAGATGCTTGTAATTCTGGAAACTCATTTACGAAGCCCTGCATGTTTTCCCAATGAATAGTGCAACGTTTACCGCGCAACAGACCTGATCTCGCCAAGATATGACTGCCCGTATCTATCCCACCAATAATCACATCACGCCGGCCAAGCCGATTAAGCCACTTAAACAGCTGTACATTTTTATAAGGTAATGGATCGAACGGGCCCGCCACAAACAGAACCTTAAAATCCGGCGAATTATCAAGAGAGTAATCTGCAGGTACTTGCATACTTCCATTAGTGGGTGTAACTGGCAATCCATCCTGACTTACAATTCTCCAGCTATATAAGTGTTGTCCCGATAGTCGATTAGCTATTCTTAGTGGTTCTAGTGCAGCTATAAAAGCCATCATCGAAAACGCATGAGTTAAATAAAAACCAACCGTGCAGTCGGCTTCGCCGTCAACTCGCCCATAGGTAAAGTGGCTCATTTGCGTTTCCCGTTAGTTCTTACTAACTAGTTATAATTGACGGACACACCATTTTTCAAACAGTGTGCATCTATTACCATCAAATCCAGAGTAAGCAAAAAGCTAAACTAGATTTCGTATGCTAATGTGTTGTGATGACCCTAAGTAAATGTTAGTGCCATTCAGATATCATAATAATATGTGGATCATACTGGGCGGCAGTAAATTTGCCAACAAAATTGTCATTGTCTTTGCAGCAAAGGCAAGTCAATTATGATTACCCGAAAATAGTATTTGAGTTCGATAATTACGATTCAATCATTATTACCGATATCTGACGACCATAATCGGATTCTCCATTGTGACAAGACCGACGATAACTAAAATATTCTTGATCAGATGTATAAGTATCGATGGCGAGATTATCGACTTCTTGTATCCCCACACGATAACATTGCGAGACTACGAACTTGGGCAAATCAAAATAAATTTCACCATTTTTAAACACGATAAATCGATCGATATCAAACGTACAATGTCTACGAATTTTGGTGATAAAGTCTTCCTTTACTTGATAGCTTGCTTGGGCTATCGCAGGCCCAAGTGATGCTACAATATTCTCCCGCGAAGCGCCTTTACAAATCATACTATCTACAACAGCACCAACCACTCCATGGAGTGCTCCTTGCCAACCTGCATGAGCTACTCCAACAACACAAGCATAAGGATCCGCAAATAGAACGGGCACGCAGTCTGCGGTTAATACACCGACTGCAATACCTGCCGATGCCGTTACCAAACCATCACCTTCTTTACTCAACGCCTCAGCACCCTGGTTTACAACATGCACGTTGTTGCTGTGAACCTGCCTTAGTGTGTGCAAATTTTGAGGCTTAATATTCAGCCAATGACTTACCCGCCCCCTATTCTGCTCTACACAGTTACGATCATCATGAGAACCAAAGCCACAATTCAGGCTACTATATAGTCCCGCAGAAACGCCGCCATACCGTTTAAAAAAACCATGTTTAATTTCCGGAATCTGGCTGAGCGCACCGCTTTGTTCACAAATTAGCATTTACTAATTCCGCAGCGGTATTCAACTTTGCAAGCAGATGCTTCTCAAAAGACTTTTTTACATGGGTCAGACTTATTGACGCGTTGTAATCTGTCATATTTACAACTTCCATATCAACATAACCACAGGGATCAATCCAACTGAATGGTTCAAGATCCATATCGACGTTTAAGCTCAATCCGTGATATGTGCATCCATTCTTTATGCGTAACCCTAGCGCCGCAATCTTTTTGCCGCCCACATAAACGCCAGGAGCCTTTTCTTTGCGATGAGCATCGATATTACTCTCTGCTAGAAAATCAATAATTATCTGCTCCAACTGATTTACGAAATGCCGAACTCCCAGTTTTTTTCGTTTTAGATCGACAAGAATATATACGACCAGTTGACCGGGTCCATGATAGGTAATCTGCCCACCGCGATCAGTTTTCACCATCGGGATATTCCGCGGATTATGCTTGGGTGAAAGCTGACAACTCGTACCCTGGGTAAAAACCGGATAATGTTCGAGAAACCACAACTGATCATCGGAGAATAAATTTCTCGAAGCTGTATACTCTTTCATCTGTGTAAGAGCCTCAGAATACTCAACAATATCGAAATAGTGGACAACCGTCTTTATCAATTTTCTAACTCAGTATTTTGACCGGTCAAATCTATAACGCGACCAAAACTTTAGAGTCATCACTAAGACCCTGATAAATTGCGTCTAATTGAGACTTACTTGTAGCAGAGAAACCACAACGGACCGATAAATAAACACCATTACGGCTCGGCTTTGTCGTTACTTGTATGTTAGCCGTTGGATTCACATGAAACGAAACAAGGGCTAACACATGATCGGCAAAGTCGGCTTGATTTTTCCCCATAGCCTTAACCTCAAAGTCACATGGAAACTCCATGATAGTTTCCTTCTGAGCATCTACACCTTTTCCCGTCATTTTATTGCACCAATAAACGCACAGAATCAAACATATTTGTGAACCACCCACCGGCTAATACAGCTTTACTCGGAACCAATGGATATTCGCCAATTTCGTTTCCTTCGAATTTTAAACTTAGACGCCCAATCGTTTGGTTTTCATCAATGGGTGCCACCAGTGGAGTACTTAGTTCAACCGATGCTCCCATTTGTTTCGCTCGTCCTTTTGCTACGGTGACATATAGCGGATTACGCAAATGTGCATCGACCGAGCTAATATCACCTTTATATACATCGGCGGAGGCTACTTTCTGATCCTTCTGATAAAGCAGAAAACCTTCGTACGCTGCGAAACCATAGTTTAGAAGTTTGTGAACAGCCTCTGCGCGATAATTCTTACTGTCGGTTCCCATAACGGTCGCAATAAGA
>Ga0213861_10003318_pt1 | contig 13299 bp, 9 predicted proteins | sample PICome_4_FD_160110 | JGI IMG/M metagenome (GOLD analysis project Ga0213861, IMG submission 160110) | Coastal seawater microbial communities near Pivers Island, North Carolina, United States - PICO131 | ecosystem: Environmental > Aquatic > Marine > Coastal | place: USA: North Carolina | collected...
ATCAGTGGGTTTAGGAGTAAACACTCCAGCTTTTTCAATGATGTGCTCTTTATCATTAGACATTAATTTTATTTTCATGTTTTTTTTTAATTTTCCATTAATTATCCTTACTAATATGACCACCCCTAAATAGCTGTCGTACCAGCTATCGACCAGCAAACATTTTAGTTTTTCTTCTAATTTTCCTTTTGGTGCAGGTAATTTATTTATTATTGCTTCCAAAATATCATCAACTCCCTCACCAGTTTTACCAGAGCAAGGAATGGCATTGGTTGTTTCTATGCCTACAACATCCTCAATTTCTTTTTTTGTTTTTTCAATATCCGAAGCGGGTAAATCTATTTTATTTAAAATTGGTATAACCTCATGATTAATTTCTAACGCTTGATAGACATTTGCTAGAGTTTGAGCCTCTACACCTTGAGTGCTATCTACAATTAAAAGAGATCCCTCACATGCCGAAAGAGATCGGCTCACTTCATAGCCAAAATCTACGTGGCCAGGGGTATCGATAATATTTAATATATAATCCTTGCCATCTTTTGCTTTATAGTTAAGTTTTACAGTTTGAGCTTTAATTGTAATTCCTCTTTCTCTTTCAATATCCATTGAGTCGAGAACTTGTTGTTTCATTTCTCGATCGGTAAGTCCTCCACATTTATGAATGATACGATCGGCAATTGTTGATTTTCCATGATCAATATGCGCAATTATTGAAAAATTACGTATTCTTTTTATATCTGACATTAGGACCTAATTGTAGCGCCAGTTTTTTTACTTACAGTATCAATAATTTTTTTACTTATTTCATCTAAATCATTTTCTGATAAAGTTTTATCGATAGCTTGTAATGTAACGCTGATTGCAACTGACTTTTTATCTTTTGGAATATTTTCTCCTTCGTAAACATCAAAAGTTGATACATTTTGAATTAAATTCACATCTACTTCTCTAATAATTTTTTCTAGAGAGCCAATTTTAAAAATTTTATCTATCACGAAAGCAAAATCTCTTTCTGATTTTTGGTAATCAGAAGCTTGATAGCTTTTTTTACCTTGTCTTAATTTTTTGTTGGGTTCAGGAATATTTTTTAAAAATATTTCAAATCCAAAAATATTTTTATCTTTGCAATCTAAGTTCTTAATAATTAATGGATGTATTTCTCCAAAATATGCTAAATGAGGTCCTTTTTCTGATTTTAAAGTTATCGATCCTGATCTTCCTGGATGATAACTGTGTTTTGTGTTATCGCTTACAAAAAGATTTTTTTCTTCTACTCCAAGTTCGACTAAGGTTTTAATAGCATCACTTTTAATATCAAAGACGTCTACTTCTCTCTCCTTATCTAGCCAACTCTTTCTATTTATCTTTCCAGATTTCAAGCCTCCAACCACAATTTGTTGTTCACCCGGATTTTTTCCAAAAAATATTGGACCAATTTCAAATAAAGATAAGTCTGCGTACCCTCTATCCTGATTCTTTTTTAAATAAATTGCCAAATTTGAGAAAATTGATCGTCTTAAAACATCTAGATCCGTAGAAATTGGGTTATAAATTGGAATTTCTTTTTCACCCTTAGAAAATTGTTTATCAATCTTTGAGTCTGTAAAAGACCAAGTAATTATTTCCATATAACCTTTAGAAGCTAAAGATCTCTGAGATAAATGGAACAGTTTTTGCTTAAAGTTTAAAGTATCTTGAGTTCTTTTTTTGCTTGGTTCAATTAATTCTATATTATTTAATCCTTTAATCCGAATTAGTTCCTCAATCAAATCTTCCTCCAAACTCACATCTGACCTCCAGCTTGGAACTTCTACTTTGATGACTTTTTGACTTTTTTTACATTTAAAACCTAGAGAAGATAAAATTTTATCTATTTCGTTTGTTGTGATTGAAATGCCAATTAGTTTTTTAAATTTTTCTACTTGAAAGTTAATTACTTTATTTTTTTGGTTCATTTTTCCAATAATTTGAAAATTACTAGCTTCACCACCGCAAATTTTTAAAATTAGATCAGTCGCAAGCTCTAGTCCCTCTTTTATCGAGTTAGGATCAACACCCCTTTCAAATCTGTATTTAGCATCAGTATTTATATTAAGTGATCTAGCAGTTTTTCTTATTGAAGATGAGCTGAAATAAGCCGCTTCTAAAAGTATATTTTTTGTGTCTAATTCGGTAGAGGTAGTTGTTCCGCCAATAATTCCTCCTAAACCAAGAACACCAGATTTGTCAGAGATAACACACATGTCTCGTTTTAATTTATATTTTTTCTTATCTAATCCTTCGAAAATCTCACCTTCTTTAGCGTTTCTAACTATAATTTCATTTTTTATTTTATCTGCATCATAAGCATGCAATGGTCTATTTAGATCAAACATTACATAGTTAGTAATATCCACAACAGCAGAGATTGGTTTTAAGCCTAATGTAATTAATTTATCTTTAAGCCATTTAGGACTTTCTTTATTAGTAATATTTTTTATGTAACAGCTTCCAAAGATATTACACCCTTGGTTCTTTTCTTTTGTAATTGATGTTTTAATTTGGTGTTTTATATTTTGTTTAATTTTTTTTCTCTTTAGTTGTATTAATTTTCCAACTCCTGTTGACGAAAGATCTCTAGCAATACCTCTAATGCCTAGGCAATCAGCTCGGTTAGGGGTTATCGAAATATCGATAGCTTTTTCTGATCTATTTTTAAAATATCTTTTTCCTATTTCTTTCTCTTTGTTTTTGAGTTCAATTATCCCTTCACTTTTGTTAGATAGATTGAGTTCACTTTCAGAGCAAAGCATTCCTCTAGACTCTACACCTCTTATTTTAGCTACTTTTAATTCAAAATTAGTTTTAGGTATTACAGCTCCTGGAGGCGCATAGATAGTTATCAGTCCTTCTCTAGCATTTGGAGCTCCACAAACAACTTTTAATATCTCTTTTCCTCCAATAGTTACATCGCAGATTTTTAATTTATCAGCATTGGGATGCTTTTCTGCTTTTAAAACTTTAGCGATTTTAAATTTACCCATCTTCCCAGAGTTTTCTTTTACAGATTCAACTTCGAGACCGATATTTGTAAGCTGATTAATAATTTCGCTTTCTTTAGCTGATGTTTTGAGATGTTCCTTTAGCCAAGGGATTGTAATAATCATTTGCTTAGCCCTCTATAATTTGTCGGAACATCCGATGGATCAAATCCAAAGTGACTTAGCCATCTATAATCTGCTTCAAAAAAAGCTCTTAAGTCATTGATTCCATATTTTAACATCGCCAAACGATCAATGCCTATTCCAAAAGCAAATCCTTGATATTTTTTTGTGTCTATTTTTACATTTTTTAAAACATTAGGATGAACCATTCCACATCCTAAAACTTCTAACCATTTGTCTCCCTCGCCAATAACAATTTTTCCTTTTTCAATTTTATATCCAATATCAACTTCTGCTGATGGTTCCGTAAAAGGAAAATGACTTGGTCTAAATCTCATTTTTACATCTTTGACCTCAAAAAATTCTTTTATAAAATAATCAAGGCAACCTTTAAGATGTCCCATTGTAATACCTTTATCTATGTGGAGACCTTCAAGCTGATGAAACATTGGAGCATGAGTCTGATCACTGTCACATCTGTAAGTTCTTCCCGGTGCAATTATTTTAAAAGGAGGTTTGCTTGATAGCATTGTTCTAATTTGAACTGGCGATGTATGCGTTCTAAGTAGTAATTTTTTATTTTCTTCTAAATAAAAAGTATCATGCATATCTCTTGCAGGATGTTCTTCTGGTGTGTTCAATGCTGTAAAATTATTATATTCAGTCTCGACGTCTGGTCCTTCAGCTACTGAAAAACCTATTTCTGAAAAGATCGAAGATATTTCATCAATAACTTGTGAGACTGGATGAATTTTGCCTTGGCGGTCAGGTCTAATAGGTAGTGTGACATCAACTTTTTCATTTTTAAGTTTCTCATTAATTTCATTAGTTTCTATCTCTAGATCTTTTTGCTCTAACTGACGTGTAAGATCATCTTTAATCTTGTTTAAATTTGAAGCAAACTCTCTCCTTTTTTCTGGATTTATAGAGCCTAGTGATTTGAACTGTTGAGTTATTTGACCATTTTTTCCAAAAAATTCTGTCTTAATATTTTGAAGATCTTCTTTTGTTTTTACGGAGTCAATCTTTGCATTAAATATTGAACTTATTTTATCTAAATCACTCATTAGGTAATTGATTTTTTATATTAAGTTGAGATTAAATCAAAGGCCCTTTTAATTAAGGGAAGATTGAACCTTTTTTATTACAGATTTAAAGACTTCAGGATTGTTATACGCAAGTTCTGCTAGAACTTTTCTGTCCAACTTAATTTTTGACTTTGCAAGACCATTAATAAATCTTGCGTATGTTAAACCTTCTGCTCTAACGCCTGCATTAATTCTTTGAATCCATAAAGATCTAAATTCTCTTTTTTTGGCTTTTCTGTCTCTATAGGCATATTGCATCGCTTTTTCCATTGCTTGACGAGCAATACGAATAGTGTTTTTTCTTCTTCCTCTTTGTCCTTTTACTGATTTTAAAACTTTATTATGTTTTGCTCTACTAACTACACCTCGTTTTGTTCTGGCCATATTATCCTCTTAAATTATACGGCATATACGATTTAACAATTTTTGCGTCTTGTTTTGTCATTATAGTAGTGCCTCTTTGTTTTCTAATTTGTGAATTTGTTCTTTTAATCATACCATGTCTTTTACCAGCTTGGGGCATTTTTATTTTACCAGAAGCGGTAAATCTAAATCTTTTTTTTGCTGAGCTTTTTGTTTTAAGTTTTGGCATAAAATATTTTGGACTTATATAGGCATTAATAAATCTTTACAAGATGCTATTATGGGTGATTTACAATGGTTGAATAATCATCACCATTTGCCGACCTTCAAATTTTGGCTTACTTTCAACTTTAGCAACATCTTTGGTTTCTTCAATAATTTTATTCATCAAATCTTTACCAAGATCAGTATGTTGCATTTCTCTACCTTTAAATTTAACTGTAAATTTAACCTTATCACCTTTTGTTATAAATTTTTTGGCATTTTTAATTTTAAAGTTATAATCATGAGTTTCTGTTCCAGGTCTTAGTTTAATTTCTTTAAGAGAGACTATTTTCTGTTTTTTTTTAGCTTGATTGGCTTTTTTTTGTAAATCATACTTATATTTACCCATATCCATTATTTTACATACTGGAGGATTTGCATTGGGAGAAATTTCGATTAAGTCTAAACCTTCTTGTTTTGCTAGCTCAATAGCTTTGTTTAACGGCATTGCACCAAGGTTACCTCCGTCGCTTCCAATGACTTGAACATCTAAAGCTCTAATTCTCTCGTTAGCCTTAGGTCCTTGAGGCTTGCTTCTTCTTTGAAAATAGTTGGGTTTAAAGTTTGACACTTAATTTAAAGGCAACTTATTTGAGGTAAGCATATTATTTATTAAATCTTCTCTATTCATTGTTTCTGGTTTATCTGAACCTAATTTTCTAACTGTAACTGTGTTTTCTGCCACTTCTTTTTTACCACAAACAATAATAAATGGAACTTTTTCAAGAGAATGTTCTCTAACTTTATAATTTATTTTTTCATTTCTTAAATCCATTTCACATTTTATACCTTCTTTAAATAGATCTTCAAATAACTTTTTTACATAATCATTATTTTCTTCAGCTATTGGACATACAACAGCTTGTACTGGCGATAACCAAAAAGGTAATTTACCAGCATAATTTTCTATTAAGATTCCTATAAACCTTTCTAAAGAACCAAATAATGCTCTGTGTAACATTACCGGGACCTTTTTATTACCATCTTTAGCAATGTATGTTGCGCCTAGTCTATTAGGTAAATTTAAATCTACTTGTAGGGTTCCACATTGCCAATCTCTTCCAATTGCGTCTCTTAAAACAAATTCAATTTTAGGTCCATAAAAAGCTCCTTCTCCTTTATTTATAGTATATTCTAGTTTGGACTGTTTTATTGCTGAAAGAAGTGCTGCCTCTGATTTATCCCATACACTATCATCGCCTACTCTTTTTTCAGGCCTATCGGAATATTTTAAAATTACTTTTTCAAATCCTAAATCTTTATAAATTTCTAAAATTAGATTGGTAACGCTTAAGGACTCTTGGGTAATTTGATCTTCTGTGCAAAATATATGTGCATCATCTTGTGTAAATGCTCTAACTCTTAGTAGTTCGTGTAAAGCTCCAGAAGGCTCGTATCTATGTACTTTACCAAACTCGGATAACTTTAATGGTAAGTCTCTGTAACTTTTTAAACCTTGATTAAAAACTTGAACACATCCTGGACAATTCATTGGTTTTACCGCAAATGTTTTTTCATCTGGTGTTTCAGAGGTAAACATGTGTTCTCCAAATTTATCCCAATGACCAGATTTTTCCCAAAGAGTCTTATCTAACAGCTCAGGTGTATTAATTTCTTTGTATCCCGCAAGTCTTTGCTTTGCTCTCATATATTCTATTAACCTTTGAAATAATAGCCAACCTTTCTCGTGCCAAAATACAGCACCCGGACTTTCTTCTCTAAAATGAAATAAGTCCATTTCTTTTCCAAGTTTTCTATGATCTCTTTTTTCAGCTTCTGCTAATCGGTGCAAATAATCGTCAAGCTCTTTTTTTGAACTCCAACAAGTTCCATAAATTCTTTGAAGCATCTCATTGTTTGAATCTCCTCTCCAATATGCTCCCGAAACTTTAGTTAGTTTAAAAGCTTTGCCAATTTTTCCAGTTGAAGCTAAATGAGGTCCTCTGCAAAGGTCATGCCATTTACCATGATGATATATTGAAACCTCTTCGTCAGAAGGAATGCTCTCTATAATTTCTGCCTTATACTTTTCACCAATCTCTAAAAAATGCTTTACAGCATCATTCCTTTTCCACACTTCTCTATAGGTTTTTTCATCTCGGTCTACTATCTCTCCCATTTTTTTTTCAATTTTGTTCAAGTCTTCTTCAGTAAAAGGTTCCTTTCTTGAAAAATCATAATAGAATCCGTTGTCAATTACTGGACCAATTGTAACTTGAGTTCCTGGATAAAGTTCTTGAACAGCCATTGCTAAAATATGAGCAGCGTCATGTCTTATTACTTCTAGACCTTCTTTATCTTTGGGGGTTATAATTCTAACCTTTGCATCTTTTGTAATTTGATGACTTAAATCTTTAAGACTACCATCTACTTCCATGATAAGTGCTATTTTTTCAAGTGATTTACTAATTTTTTTTGTTAAATCAAAACCATTGATTGATTTTTCAAAATCTATTTTTTTTCCGTCTAATAATTGAATTTGTGGCATTAATTTTCTATTAATTTTTTGTATTCTTTTAAATTAGATTGACACATTGTTTCAACATCAAATTTTTTAGCAATGTTTTTTCTACCTTCATTTCCCATTGATTTCAATTCTTCTGGGGATAATTGAATAACAGTATTTAAACTTTTGGCAAGTTCTCTTGGGTCATCATGCTTGTATAAAAAACCAGTTTTTTTATTAATAATTGTTTCTTTTGACCCTCCAATATTGCTTGCAATAATTGGTTTTCCCATGGATTGAGCCTCAACTGAAACTCTACCAAAAGCCTCAGGTTCTATTGAAGATGAAACTACCACATCAGCTAAAGAATAAGCTAAGGGCATTTCTTCACAGTGTGAAACAAATTTTATTTTTTTATTTAAATTATATCTTGCAACTAAATTTATTAATTTTTTTTTATATACTTTTCTTCCTTGATCTGATCCAAGTATTATAGCTTGAAAATTAGTAATATCATAATCTTCAATTAATATATTTAATGACTCAATAAAATTTTCTTGCCCTTTCCAATAAGTCAATCTTCCTGGTAAAAGTATTGTAAAATTATTTGAAAACAAATCCCACTCCTTTTTAAGTTTTTCTTGTTTAAGTATTGAGATATTTTTTGAATTATAATAGTCAATATTTATACCTCTAAAAATTACCCTAAGTTTTTTTTCTTTGCTGAGATATTCATTGTAATTATCGTTGATATGATTAAAAATAAAATTTGATCCAGCAATAGTTAATTTTGACCTAAGCATTATGCTGTTATAAAATTTTTTAAGATTGCTTTTAAAATTATATGTTCCGTGAAAAGTTGTAACAAAAACTCGATTTGTTAAAAAAGAGGCGATATAGGATGTCCATGCTGGAGCCCTGCTTCTCGCGTGAACGATGTTTATCTTATAAAAGATAATATAGATTGCTAGAACTAAAGCGTTAAATATTATTAATACTGGATTTTTAGAATGAACAGGTAGTCTTATAATTTTTACCTTATCCTTTTTTACAAATTTTAATAACTCTCCTCCAGAAGTAGCTATAAAAGAACCACATTCATTTTCTGCAAGATAATGAGCAATATCATAACAGCCAGTTTCTGCACCGCCATATCCAAGCTTAGGTATAACTTGAAGAACATTTAATTTAGTAGTCATGTTATTTGTTATATAATAACACTAAAATATTCTTATATGAAAAAATTCAAATACTTAAAAATTTCAAAGACAAAAAAACTGAGATTTATAGACAATTATTATAAAAACAAACTTTATATAGTTTTTCTTCCTGGCTTTATGTCGGATATTGATGGAAAAAAACCTCGAATTTTTAAAAAATATGCAATTAAAAATAAATTAGGTTTTTTAGCTATTGATTATTCTGGACACGGTAAATCGTCTGGTAAATTCACAAAAGGAAATATAACTGCATGGTCAAATGATGCTAAAAATTCAATTAAAAGAATTGTAAAAAAAAATAAATTTATACTTATTGGTTCTAGCATGGGAGCATGGATCTCTTTAAATCAATTTAAATATTTTAAAAATCAAATTGCAGGTTTTGTTGGTATAGGTTCAGCGCCTGAATTTCTTGAAAGGCTAATGTGGAAAAAGTTTCCAAAAAAAAATAAAAATGAAATTATTACTAAGGGATTTAGTATTATTAAGAAAGAAAAATATGAGTATCCTATCACCGCACAACTAATTAAAGATGGAAGAAAAAATAAGATCTTATCTAAAAAAATAAGATCTAGAATTAAAGTAACAATGGTTCATGGTAGCAAAGATAAAGTTGTGCCGGTATCCTTTTCAAGAAAAGTTCTTTCGGTGTTTCCAAATGCACAAAAAAAGTTAGTAATAATAAAAAACGGGGACCATAGTTTATCAAATCAAATTCCTTTAAAAAAAATAATTAAAGAATTAAAAAGTGTTGTTAAAGATATAATTTAGTCCTTCAACATAAGTTGGGTACTTTAATTTGTGATTAAAAAATTCTCTCATTTTTTTATTATCTATTTTTTTTGAATCTTTATAAAAATTTCTTAACATTTCGCTCTCTATCTCATTGATTTCTAAAGTTTTAGGCTTATCAATTCCTAGCAATTTGACACCGTACATAGCGACTTCTTCTGCGGAAGCAGGTTGATTATCTGAAATGTTATAGATTTCTTTTTTTTTGAAATTATTTAAAGAGCTAGTTAAAACATTTGCAATATCTTCCACATGAATACGCGAAAAGAAATGATTTTTTTTATTTATTATCTTAGCTTCTCCTGACTTTAATCTATTTAAAATATTATATTGATTTGAATAAATTCCTGATAATCTAAAAATCTGAAATGGTAAATCAAATTTTCTAGCTAGCTCCATCCATTCTTTTTCAACTTTAAGTCTTTCAATACCATTTGATGAAGTTGGTTTAGTTTCGCTATTTTCATTAACCCATTCGCCATTATGATTTCCATAAACACTTGTTGCAGAAAGATAAGTTATCCATTTAAATTTGCTTGACTTAAAATAATCTTTAAGATTTTTAATAACAATATCAATTCCATTAATTGGAGCTATAGATAGAAGAACATGATCTGCTTCCTTAAATCTTGATAAAAATTTCTTATCAAAACCTTCTTCTGAAAACTGAAAACTTTCATAATTTATATTTTCAAACTCTTTAGTTTTAGATTCTTCTCTTGATGTAGTTGTTAATTTAAAAGCAGCTCCTTGATCTTTTAGTTTTTTAATAAAGTTTTTTGCTACTTGTCCAAAGCCAAAACAAATAATATTTTTTGTACTCATTTAACTAACCTTTTTAACGGAAGATTTAAGACTAATTGGATTTTCTAATTTATCTAGCATTTCTATAGGGCAAATTTGTTTGAATTTTTTAAGTTCATTATTAAAATCATTTAATATTTTCTGAGCTATTTTTGAGTTTGTTTCTTTAACAAAAATATTCAAACTTTCTTTTAAAAATTTTTTCCAGTAATCTGTCTCAATTTTTTGCCAAATTATCGAAACTGGGTTAGCAAAATCTTCAAATGTATTATTATCATCATAAACAAATGCCATACCCCCAGTCATACCTGCTCCAAAATTGTCACCTACTTCTCCCAATATAATAGCAGTTCCACCAGTCATGTATTCACAACCATGGGCTCCACATCCTTCGACAATTGAAAAGCTTCCAGAGTTTCTAACTGCAAATCTTTCTCCCGCTTGTCCTGATGCAAATAATTTTCCTGAAGTTGCTCCATAAAGAACAGTATTTCCTATGATTGTATTTTCATTAGAAACTAATGAACTTTTTGAAGATGGATACACAACAATAGTTCCTCCTGATAATCCTTTTCCAACGTAATCATTACAATCTCCTTCAACGGTAAGCTTAACTCCTTTAGTTAAAAAAGCCCCAAGCGATTGTCCTGCCGAACCCTCCAGTTTAATTTGAACAGTATTTTCTTTTAATTTATTGTTACCAAATTTTTTATATATGTGATGAGAGAGCCTTGTTCCTACAGATCTTGAAGTATTTTCTATCTCATATTTAAACTTGTTTTCTGATTCTGTTTTAATCTTTTCTTTTATCTCAGACCAAATCTTTTCATCAAGAGTATCAGGAACTGCATTAATATGTTTATCTTTACAGTATCTCAGGTTTTCTCCTGGATCTGCCTGAACTAATAAAGGATTTAAATCTAAATCATCTAAGTTAGATGCCCCTTTATTTACCTGGGTTAATAAATCTGTTCTTCCGATTATATCGTTGATTGACTTAAATCCAAGAGAAGCGAGAATTTCTCTTACTTCAGTTGCGGCAAACTTAAATAAATTTACAACCTTTTCTGGAGTGCCAGTAAATTTTTTTCGTAAAGCTTCATCTTGACTACAAACTCCAACCGGACATGTATTTGAGTGACATTGTCTTACCATTATACATCCCATAGCAACTAAAGATGATGTTCCCATTCCATACTCTTCTGCACCCATCATTGCTGCCATCACGATATCTCGGCCAGTTTTTAATCCTCCATCCGTTCTTAGAGTAACGTTATGTCTTAAATTATTTAAAGTAAGAATTTGGTTCGCTTCTGTTAAACCCATCTCCCAGGGAATACCTGCATACTTAATGCTAGTCTGAGGGCTTGCGCCAGTTCCGCCGGAGTGACCTGAAATTAAAATGATATCTGCTTTTGCTTTAGCTACTCCTGCTGCTATTGTTCCAATTCCAGTTGAAGCAACCAATTTAACTCCAACTCTCGCACCTGGATTGATTTGTTTTAAATCATAAATTAGTTGCGCCAAGTCTTCTATAGAATAAATATCATGATGTGGTGGTGGTGATATTAAAGTTACACCTGGTGTCGAGTGTCTTAAACGTGCGATTTCTTTTGTAACCTTAAATCCTGGAAGTTGTCCACCCTCACCGGGTTTAGCTCCTTGAGCAATTTTTATTTCTATTTCATTAGCGTTATTTAAATAATCAACTGTTACTCCAAATCTTGCAGATGCAATTTGTTTTACTCTTGAGTTTGCGCTGTCTCCGTTAGATAACACTTTAAACCTTTTAGCATCCTCACCCCCTTCTCCACTACAGGAAGCGCCTTTAATTCTGTTCATTCCCATTGCTAAAGTTTCATGAGCCTCAGCTGATAATGCTCCATGAGACATGCTTCCACTTCCAAATCGTTTTAAAATTTCATCTATAGGCTCTACTTCTTTTACATCGATAGATTTTCTTTTTTTTTTAAATTCTAGCAAGTCTCTTATATTGATTGGTGGTAAATTATGAATTCCAGCTGAATACTTTTTATATAATTCATATGAGCCGCTACCTACAGCACTTTGTAGTAAGTGAATGAGTTTTCCCTGGTATTGATGGTCTTCTCCGCTTTTCCTATATCTATACAACCCACCTATAGGTAAAGTGAATACATTTTTTGCATTAAACTTTTTATGAAGTTCTTTAATCTTTTTCTCAATTCCAATTATACCAATTCCTGAAATTCTTGAAAACATGCCAGGAAAATAATCTGAAACTATTGCTCTGCTTAATCCTACTGCTTCAAAATTACATCCACCTCTATAAGAACTAATTACCGATATACCCATCTTTGACATTATTTTTAAAAGACCAGCATCAATTGATTTTTTAAATTTACTCACGCATGTTTCAAAATCAGATTTACCAAATAGTTTCTTTTCAAATCTTTGATAAATACTATCTATTGCAAGATATGGACTCACAGTTGTAGCTCCTACACCAATTAAAATAGCAAAAGAGTGGGTGTCCATAGCGTCAGAGCACTCAACATTAAGAGAACAGTAACCTCGTAAACCATGTTTTACTAAGTGAGAGTGGACTGCTCCGACAGTTAATATACTGGGAATGCTAGCTTTTTGACTAGAAATATTTTTATCAGATAATACTAAGCAAGTACTTCCCTCTCTAACAGCTGTTTCTGCCTCTTCTCTAATTAACTTAATTCTTTCTTTGAGCGACCCCTCAATATCAAAAGTACAGTCAATTACTTTTATTCTTTTTGAAAAAAATTTTTTAAATTTTTTAAATTGTGAGTTGGTAAGTATAGGGCTATCTAAAACATAAATATTATCTTCAGTTAAATTGTCAAAATCTAAAATATTTCCCAGATTTCCAAATCTTGTCTTTAGACTCATAACTTTATTTTCTCTAAGAGAGTCTATTGGAGGATTAGTAACTTGGCTGAAGTTTTGTCTAAAATAATGAGAGACAGGTCTAAAGTGACTCGATAAAACTGCAACTGGGGTGTCGTCACCCATTGAGCCTGAAGCTTCTTTACCTTCTTCGGCCATTGGATGTAGTATCAATTCCAAATCTTCTATGCTTAAACCTGACAAGTATTGTCTTTTTCTTAAGTCTTCGCTCAAAAAATTTGGCTTTTCGTCTTCAGATGAAATTTTTTTCTCTAAAT
>Ga0213861_10003319_pt1 | contig 13298 bp, 9 predicted proteins | sample PICome_4_FD_160110 | JGI IMG/M metagenome (GOLD analysis project Ga0213861, IMG submission 160110) | Coastal seawater microbial communities near Pivers Island, North Carolina, United States - PICO131 | ecosystem: Environmental > Aquatic > Marine > Coastal | place: USA: North Carolina | collected...
TCATTACCATCAACTTTAAAATAGGCTTCTCCCATTTGATTTGTTTCATCTCCTTCATTATCATACGAACCAATAAAAGGCGTTGTTGATAAAAATTTCATTTCACTTGGTAAATTAGATAATTTTCTACCAGAATTAATAAGATAGAAATTTAATCTATTGTGGTCTTTTCTAGCATTTGGTGTATGATAAATAGATGTTAATAAATTTATTTTAACATATTTACTTTCACCAAAATAAGAATAGGCTGGTTTATTTGTTTCTATATCTTTAATAATCTTAATTTTAAAATCAATCGTAAGATGATCTTGTGCTTTCCATTTATAATTATTATTCCATCTTTTACCTTTTGAAGCAAATGGATTTGCAATATAACTATCCATCGTTGTTTGAAATACTGCTAAATTATTAGGATGAAAAACAAGCCCATCTGTTTTATAAGGAAAAAGATGCCCGACATCTAATAAGCCACCATATCGAACATTCATTTTATTAAGTATATTTTTACAATTTTCATTCATAAGTGATGGTTTGCCTTTAAGCATAGCACGTTCATATCTTTCTGGTGTATCTGATAACATATATTCTTTTTTAAATAATAAGAATGGTAATTTACTATTTAATTGTGTAATATTAGTGCTTTCAGTAAATGCTTTAATACTATTTAATATAGTATCATATCTACCATTAGAACCTCCTTTTTTACTAAATAAGAATGGTTTAATTATAACATTTTCTCCTTTGTAAATATAAGAATCGAATATGTAAAAATGATTTAATAGTTTATTTTCATAAGAGCGACTAATATATTCACCATCTAAAATAGTATTGGCGAGTGCTGGTATGGTAACACCAAAATATTTAATTTGTGATGTAGTCTCACGACTTATACCATAGGCTTTACCTTGTTCGTTAAAGAATAATAAATTACGGTCACCATCTGTTTTGTCAGTGACTAAATAATTAATATGTATATTAGTATTTATTCTTGGGTCAGGAATGGCTGAAGGTGGAATATGGTCAGCATTTGTATGTAATAAATCAACAATGAGAGGACCAAAGAAAATATTATATTTTAAATTAGATATAATTTTATATTTCAATTCAGCAAGTTTTTTAGCACCGCCAATTTGATTCATATCTTCATCACTATTATCTTCCTTGTTATCATCATTGTTATTATTATCAACATTACCTTCATTATCATCACCATCACTTCCGCCTACACTTTTCCTTCCACCGTTCATAACACTATTATCTCCACCATTCATATCATCATTATAGTTTGTAATATTAGAATTATCTTCATCATCAATAGTATGGTGTCCTGAAACAATTTGTGTTCCTCCAGCCATAATGGTTTCATCATTTATCTTTTCTTCAAAATTAATATCGTTGTCTTCATTTAAAGAATACATATCAACACCACTTCCATCACCACCATCACTTCCATCACTTACACTACTTACACCACTTACACTATATCCTCCTTTTTGTTTAGGTAAAGATGATTTAGTTTTAGATTTAGTTTTAGTTTTACTCACTTTTTGTTGTGCTTTAAAATTGTGTTCAAGCATTTTCTCATCAATACTATTTTCAACAACTTTTAAAAATTGGTCTTTAACAGTTAATAATTCATCATTACTTAAAATATAAAATGAATTTTGAAGACATTGTAAAATAGTTCCAATTTCTTTAAAGAAATTTACAAATTCGGTTTGAACATAGTCTTTACGGTCAGCCATATTTTTAAATGTAGGATTAGTATGGTGTTTATTTTTAATGTATTCTACTTCAACTTCATAATGAGGTAATTCATGAAATACATTACTTTCTTTTATCGTTTTAAAATAATTCATTGAATTTTTTATTTTAACTAATTCAGTAGGTTTATCTTTTACAGAATTCCACCAATTTATAAAGGTCATTTTACTATCTTTTGGTTTTTCAACATCTCTTTGTTTGTTTTGTTCAATGATTTCTTTGACTGTTAAGAAATGATTATCTAGCAATGTGCTATTTTTTACGATACTGATATCAATTTGAAAATCATTCGTTTTCTTTTTAAATGAGAATATTTTTTTATATCTATATGTTTTAGGTATATCATTAATTTCTCGTAAAAGTTCATTAATACGTGCTTCATCATTATTAAAATTATGTTCCTCTTTTAAATTAAATTTTAAATTATAATTAGGAATAGCAACACGATTTAAACCTTTAGGTGAAGTTTTGTATTCAAAATCAATACTATTACGTATTAAACTAAGATTTTCATTATTACAATAGTTTTTAATTGCTCCAGAGCCTTTTATTAAAATACGTATATTATTGAATTTTTCATTATCACGAGGTAATTGTATAGTTAATCTTTCAGTTGTATTAGAGATATAATTAGGATTATTTTTATAACGTTTTAGTAATGACATAAAATTATCATTATTAATTCTAGGACTATTATTATTGATTACATTATCATAAAATAAACATTCTAATTCATAATCTGATTTACTAATAGAACTATTGATAAGTTCTAATATTTTATCTTTTTCACCATTTTTTTGATTTAAGTGTATCATTTTTACTATAGTTAAGTATAAAATATATAATAGTTCGTATAATATATACTATTTTGTATAATATATAAAATATATAAAATGTTTTATACTCTTTTATAATATATAGATATAAATATCTATTTTTATATAATAAAAATTATTAAATAATATTATTTATATTTTATATACTTTAATATTTATTATATATTAACTATAAAATATCAATTTTTATATACTCTTATAATATCTATAATATCATATGATTATATATATATTTTATAAAAAATTGAAAAAAATATAATAATTATATTTATATATAAAATTCAATACACTTATTGACTTATTTAATTTTAAAACAATTTGTAGTTTTAGTTGAAAAAATGAGTTTATCTAGTGAAGAAGTTAAAAATTTATTAGAAAAAGCACTAAAAAATGATTCTGCAAGTCAATTTCAATTAGGTGAATATTATAAAAATGAGATAAAAAAACCTAAGATTGCTTTTAATTGGTATATAAAAGCAGCAGATAGCGGTCATACAGATGCTTTATTTGAAGTTGCTGAATGTTATATTTTTGGATATGGTGTAAAAAAAGATAGAACTAAAGCATTTGAATATTGTAAAAAAACAGCAGAATTAGGTCATAAATATGGTCAATTTGAATTAGCATCATTTTACAATTATGGTATTCAATGTAAATGCACTATCGATAAAGATAAAGCATTAGAATGGTATAAAAAAGCAGCACACAATGGTTTACTTGAAGCATATTATAATATAGGTATGATTTATGAAAACCAAAAAAAAATAGAAAAAGCCATTAACTGGTATTTTTTACCAGCAAAAGAAAATCATATCAATTCTCAATACAAAATGGGATTATGTTATAAAAAACTTGCTGATATCGAAGACTAATTATTTTATTTTATTTTATTTTATTTTATTTTATTTTATTTTATTTTATTTTATTTTATTTTATTTTAATAAACATAAGGTATATAACTTGGTCTATCGTATGAATAGATATCAACTTTAAATTTACCATTATAGGAAGGTATATCAATCATATCACCATTCATAATCTCATCACAACCAAAATCATCATTACATTTGCGACCATCTTTAGTAATAGGTATTTTAAAATTATGAAATTTATCACTTGATGTATAGTAGTTCCATTTTCTAGAACCATTAAAGGTGGGTCTTCCAAATAAAGGTAAAATGCTAGTTTCGTTATTATTACCAGGTTGTTGCTCGGTATTAGCAATTGTTTCTTTATAAAGAATACCTACTTGTTGATACGATTGAGATGGACCACGTGATGGTATATTAATGGGTGTTCCATATGTATTTGTATAAGAACGCTCGGGAGGTAATAATGGATTTATAATTCTTTCAGATGCTTTATTGGCTTCATATTGTAAATAAGAAAGTTGATTAGGATTAGGTCTTTCAGGATTAGAATCACGTATATTAACATTAATATCATATTTAATTCTTTCGGATGTAGGAGTTCCTGTTCCTTCGTGAGGGCTTCTATCTTCATCATTACTTTCAAATAATTCATTTACTCTAGAAACAATATTATTATTATGATTACGATTACGTTCATTTGATTTTAAACTACGTAAGAGATTTGGCTCACTACCATTAATTGTTAATGCGTGTTGTTTAGCAAGAGCACGTTTTGATTCAACAATATCACCTTGTTTAACACCATAATGTAATTGTTGTGTATTTAAAAGCAGAACACAAATTAATATAAGTGCTCCTAATAGAATACAAGTAAGAGATGTATCCCACGAAACACAACCAGATAAAAATCCAAATTTATTAGGAGGGCATTTTTTTAAAGATGATGAAGAAGAACTAGAGCGTGGCATTTTTATCTTTTTATTTTATTTATAATTACTATTTACTATTTACTATTTATTAACATTTTTATTAAAAACTTAATAGAATAAATATTAATAAAAATATTATTAATATTTTAATATTTTTTTTATTTATTTTTAATTAAAATGTTAATAAATAATAATTATTAATAAATATTAATAAACTACATAAATAAAATAATAATAAATATGGAACAAACAACTAAACCCTGGCATTTTTCTAAAGGAGATAAACTTGCTGTTTATTTACGTATGAAAACAAAATGTATATTAATTATTGCTGCTCTTTTATGTGCTGCACAATTAGGTGGTTATTATCCACTTAATTTTATAAAGAAATACCAAGTATTAAATTTTATTATACTATTATCTTTAGTAGCAAGTATTATTTATAATATATTTGATAGAAATTTCTATTTACCATTTTTAGGTTGGACTGCTTATCCTTGTGGTGGTCTTGCTGAAAAAATCCCCCGTGATGCTGACACAACTGTTACTGTTCAAGTTAAACCTAATGTAAATGTTATTTACTGGGGAAGTGAACCAAAAACGAATGAAGAACAACCTATTGACAATCCATGGGATGCTTATGCCAATTATGAGAATTCTGGTGTAGTCCGTGCTGATGCTCAAGGAAAAGCCGTTTTACATTTTAGAAATCCAAGTATTTATCAAGTTGGTTTAATGAAAAAAACACTAAATAAACATATACATTATCGTGAATGTAGACACCCTGGTATGCTTTCTTCAGTTAAAACTGTAAATTTATAAGTATTAAAAAATTTATAAACACAATTCGTTTTAATATTTTTTATTATAATTTAATATTTTTTATTATAATTTAATATTTTTTATTATATTTTAATATTTTTTATTATATTTTAATATTTTTTCTATTTTTAATATAGTATAATATAGTAATAATAAATTATAAATTATAAATTATAAGATTGAAATAATATTGAAATACTATTAAAAATAAAATGCAAAGTTTAGTATTAGTATTATTAGTATTAGGTTTAATTATGATGGCATTAGGTTATCAAAAGAAATTATTAACCAATATGGAAACAAAAACAGTAGTAGAATACAGATTTATACCACGTAGTATATATGAAGACCAGTTTGAAAATAATAAATTAGAAAGTAGTTTTCAAGATATGTTTGAAAAACAAGATGTCTTTTTTAGAATGATTTAAAACAACTATTTTTATGAACTCATTTTTATCTTTTAGTAAAATTATTATAGAATAAATAAAATTAAATATTTATAATTATTAATTATAATGTAAATGAATAATAAAAATCATTATTTAAAACTATATAATTTCAAATGTGTTTATAATAATAGTAGTATTAAAGAACTAAAACATAAAATTTATTGTATTATTTATGATATTTATGGCATTAAATTATATAAAGGATATATAAAAAATGGAATACCTAATGGTTATGGTATTTTGTATAAACATAAAAAAGTAATGTATATAGGTAATTTTAAAAATGGTAAAATTATAGATAATAAATTTTTTTTTGATATAAATGAAAAAAAATGTAATAAAAAATATTACAAATATGATAGTTATTTATTTAATAGTTCTAATATAAATGTAAACCATATAAATATATATGTTAAACAAATCAATATTAATAAAAAAATATCAATATTTAAATCTATTAAAAATAAATTATTATTTTTTAACTATAATATTAAAAATAATAATCCATTAAAAAAACTTTATTATTTTATTAAACATTTAGTTAAAACTGAAATTAATATATTAGATTTAAAAATAATTTTTTTATTTATTTATATTTATAATATTAATAATAATATTAATATTCATAATGAAATATTAATAAAATTTATAAAACTACCATTTTACAAACTTACTATTTATATAAAAAAAATTAAAAAAAAAAATCAATCTGAAAAGAATACTATAATAAATAATGATATATTAAATAATAATTTTATGATTATATGTAATTATATAAATAATTTATGTTTAGACTATACAAATAAAAATAATAATAAAATTAGTATAAATTTAGATAATATTAATATTAAATTATATAACTATACTTGTAAAAAAGAGTATTATTTATTATTAGATACATTAAAATTAAAAAAAAATACTAAATGCGAGAGTAATATTGATACTATTATTAATATTTTTTTTATTAAACTAAAAAATATTAATAATATAATTAATATTAATAAAAAATACAGTAGCAGTAATAATTCTAGTAGTACTAACTCTATAAATAGTAAATCTAGTAATAGTAATATATCTAGTAATAGTGATATTGAAATAGATGATATTTATTTAACTGCGAAATTAAAAAAATTATTTATTATAGAAAAAGATGATATACTAATTTATAATAAATTTATGTTATCTATTTATAAAAAATTAATTTATAAAATTAAATATAAATATAAAAGTAATAATAATAATAATAAAAAAAATAATAATTATAAAAAAAATAAAAACACAAAAAAAAATCTAATAAAATCTAATAGTTGTAAAGATATAATTTTATTATATAATAATGGTATTTGTAAAGATAATACTATAAACAAAATTAATAATATTAAAAATATAAAAAATTATTATAATAATAAATTAAATATATTTGATAAAGATAAAAAAAACAAACAAATAGAAAAATTATTTAAAAATAAATTAAATAGTATAAGATTAGAAATAGAACAGAAATATGAGCAAATAACAGATGAAGAATGGATTTCTTATTTAAATTTAATGCATAAATATTTACCAATTTCTATAAAAAAAAGAATATATACAAAAACAATATCAACACAAACACTATTAACAGAAACACAAACACAAACACAAACTAATTTATATAATAATATAAAAAATATAAAATTATTAAAAAAAAATCTTATAGAAAAAACATACGTATAAATATAACTATATGATACACATTTACACTCTTAAAGATTTAAAAAGTTATTGTGTTTTGTCTTTTTGTTCTGCCATTTTGCGTTGAAGCCACGGGTCATCGCTTTGTAATTGAGCATTGGCTTCTTCAATACTAATTTCTTTAGAGTTTTCACCACCTAATTCAAGACTTTGAGTAATTGCTTTAGGTTCAGTATCTTCTTTAGTATCATTGGTATCAACAGCATCAGACATATTTAACAAACTGTTAAAATCAGTATTAATTGTATTTAAATTACCCATACTTGCTTGTAAGTTTTGTTGTTCTTTCATTTCATCTTTAATGGCTAAAGTCTCATTAATACCTTCTTGATGTTTTAATCTATCTTCAGCACTCAATGCGTCTTTTTGACGTTGCGTTTTTTGTTCTTGATAAAACATATCTTTCTTGGCTTCATTTGTTTTATATTCTTTTACTAATTTATTTAAGTCATTGTTCATATATTCAATATCATCAATTTTTTGAGGATTAGGATCCCAAGGACACCAATAACCCATTTGTCCAACAAAGACATCAAAGAGTGGGTCTTGACGTTGAAGAACTGCAGCACGGACATCAGCCTCGCGTTTAGTGTCATAAACACCACGCACTTTAACACCACGCACACTTGTTTTAAAGTTATTGGCTTTATCAAAGACCTCACCAATTTTCTCTTCATTGCTAAATTTAAAATCCTCAAACTTATCTTTAAATTGTTCAAATGTCAAATCATATTCTTCACAGGTTTTAGAAACATTTTTTTTAAGAGCAATAACATCAGAAACATCAACATTACCATCTTCGGATTTATCAATTAAAGCTACTAAACCTTCATCAAGCATAGTTGATATTTTTTTATTCAATGCTTTTTCATAATGATAGAACATAAATTTATCTTTTTGTTCTAAAATTTTATCAGGGCTAACAAAAGAAACACAATAGAAGTTTTGACCTGTAATAGGCTTATCAACATCTAAGTAATCTTCTTCAACATCACTTTCTTTTAAAGGTGTAGTAGTATCTCCACGGCGGTCGCGAGGCATTTTATATAATTAATAAGTATAAATTAATATATAATAATAAAGGATTTATAATTTAATACAATTATTTATATAAAATAATTATTTTTTAAATTATAATTTTAATTAATTATTTTTAATTAATAATATTATTATTTTTTTTAATAAATACCGCAATGATAAAATATAATATTAATATATAATATATAAAAAATAATATATAAAAAATAATTAATTAAAAATGATAAATCTATTTGATAATAAAGTATCTAAAACATCTAAATCCTCTAAATCTTCTAACACCTCTAACATCTCTAAAACATCTAAATCCTCTAAATATTGTCAAAATTATTATGTTGATATAAGTGGTAATAAAAATAATAAAGTTTATAAAATGTGTAATAAATATAGTCACTGTAGAAAAAATAGATGTAAAAATATAGATGCTAGAATAGAAACCAAAAAAGAAAGTGTATTTGGTAAAGATTATGATAATTATATACAAAGTAAAATAGAAAAAAAATGCCCTTTGACATTAAAAACTAAACAAAGAAAACAATGTGAAACTAGAACATTAAAAAAAATATATAGTAATCATAATATTATTACTTTATATAATAAATTATTAGAATGTAATAGAACATTATGTTTAAAAGATAAAAGAAATTTTTATAATGCTTTGTTTAAAAAAAATACTATTAAATTAACAAAAAGTGAAAAAAAGAGATTAAATGAAATTAAAAAAATAGAAAATCCTACTACAGATATGTATTTAATTAAAACAGGTGATTCATAATAATTGGTATTACTATTAATTTTTATTATTAGTATTAGTATTAGTATTATTATTAGTATTAGTATTAATATGGCATTCATTGACACGACCACTTGGATCAGTTGTATTAATACCTTCCCAGGAGGTATTTGGTTTCCAATATTTTACAGTTTTTTCACGATTAGGATATATTTTTTCAAATATTTGTCTATAATAAAATGCTTCTGTTGTATGTGGTGTATTATAAGGATATAAATAGGCTCTATTATTGTAAGCACTTAAAAAATTATCTTTAATTTCTTTATCTGTAAATTCTTTAAGTGTATCAATCCATCTATATGTGATAGAATCACTAAATTGTTCTTTTTGTCTCCATAAAACATCATCTGGTAAATATACATTATTACCATTTTCATCTTTAATATCAAATGCTTTTCTAAGAATATATTTTTCAATAGGTTTTCCATTATAACATTGAGTTTTAACATCTTTATGTATATTAATACATAATTTTACAAATTTAGTATCTAAAAAGGGCACTCTTGATTCTAATCCATTTCCCATAGTTGATTTATCAGCACGAAGACAATCAAAATAACCTAAATCCAAAACGCGTTTTTTACATTCAAGTTGATGTTCCATATTATTTGGTGCTTTATGAAAATATAAATAACCACCTAATATTTCATCACTTCCCTCACCACTTAAAACCATTTTAACCCCCATAGATTTAATTTTACGAGACATTAAATAATGTGGAGTTGATGCTCTAATAGTTGTAATATCATAGGTTTCTAAAACATTAATAAGTTCATCAATAGAATTCATACCTTCTTCTACAGTAAAATCAATTTCATGATGTTTGGTTCCTAAAAAGTCAGCAACTTTACGTGCGTAAGGTAAATCAGAACTATCTTTAGCACCAATACTAAATGTATTAATAATAGGTATTTTACCATAAATTTCAGGATGCTCTTTAATATATTTAACAGCAATACTTGCTACCAATGAACTATCTAAACCACCTGATAGTAAAATACCAAATGGAACATCACTCATTAATCTATCAATCACTGCTTTTTCAAAAGTTTCTCTAATTTGTGTTAATAAAATAGTTTCATCTTCATTATTTAATATAGGGTTTTCACAATAATAATATTGTATATTATTTATATTATTATTAGATTTAGACCACATACCATCTTTTGTATCTTGAAAATAATTAATAGGATTTAAAACCAGTTCTTGGGCATTAAAATATAAATAATGTCCTGGAGGCATATAATTTACAGTAATACATTGTGTTAATGCTTTCAATTCACTAGATATATGAATACCTCCATTTTCATCCATACCATAATAAGATTGAGTAATACCAAATGGATCTCTTGCTACAAATACCATATTATTTTGCGTGTCGTGTAATATAAAACTAAATTGACCATTTAACTTTGACATTAAATGGACAATTTCATTATGTTCTAATTTATTATTATCAGTATTATCAGTATTATCAGTATTATTATTTTTATAGTTTAACATAGTTTCATACAATGCTAATATAACTTCACAATCACTTTCAGTTTTATAATTATAATGCGAAAATTCTTTTTTTAGTTCTTTATAATTAAATATTTCACCGTTAACACATAATACAATAGTATTATCTTGATTAGTTAAAGGTTGAATACCTGAATTAGGGTCTATTATACTTAATCTCATATGTGAAAAACATCCATATCTTGTTTGATGATAACCTGTTCCATCAGGACCTCTGTGTCTTATTTTTTGAGAGGCTTTTAAAGCATTTCTTCTATTATTACTATTAGAAATAGGAGTAGATTGAATATAAGCATAAATACCACACATTATTATTTAAATAATCTTTATTGAAATAATATAAATATAGTAAAATAAGAATACTAAAATAAGAATACTAAAAAAAATAATAAAAAATAATATAAATAAAAAGAATATTAATATTTTTAAATTAAAAAAAATATAAAATTTAAATTATTAAGAATAGTTTAATTATATTAAGGCATTACAGTAGAATATGATTCTCTAAATCTTTGTGAAAAATCAAGAGAACAAGGCATAACAGATAAACCATCGTTATTTAATTGTAAGCATTGGTCTTTTGCGTCTATAGGATTAATGACATTAAAACCAAATAATGTGCTTGTATTATCTCTTAAAATTCTATCTTTATTAGTTTCATCATTAATAAAACTATTATATGTATCTATATTATCTATTTTAGTTGAAACAAATTGTTGGTTTTTATTATTAGCATCACAAGATTTAAAATTCCATTTTGATGGGTCATTACCATTTTGTTTTTCATATTCTAAACAACCATTATTACCATAAATAAGATAGTTTGGATATTCACTAGACGTATTAGGATTAGAATCATTGTATAGTTCAATATTAAATGATTGTGAATTATTCATACTTTTAAATGATTTTATAGCAGGTATTTCTTTTTTATTTTTTTGTATAGTTTCTTGTAATAGTTTTAATTCATCTCTCATTTTTTGAATTTTATTATTTTGCATATATATATAAGCATCAAATGTTCTAGATTTTAATTCATTAGGGTCATCTAATAAAGCAACGTTTTTATTATATATTTCTGCATAATTTTTAAGTTCAGGAAAAGCATCAGAATTTAACATAATAGTATCAATAAAAGTTTCAACTGCTGGTTCTTGTGTATTTGATGTATTATTTGTAGGATCATTAGGATCATAGTCTCTTATTTTATTTAAAAAATTATGAAAACTATTAGGTATTGTTTCATCAGTTATTAATTTTATTTTTTCTATTATTTGATTATAAAGACCTGTTATAGTTGTATATTGATCTGTTGTCATATATTCAGGAAAAGTTATTAATGGTTCTGTTGGAAGTTCAACAATAGGTGGGACAGTTGGTGCAGGTGTTGGTGCTGTAGTTGGTGCAGGTGTTGGTGCTGTAGTTGGTGCTGTAGTTGGTGCTGTAGTTGGTTCTGTAGTTGGTGCTGTAGTTGGTGCTGTAGTTGGTGTTGCGGTTGGTGTTGCGGTTGGTGTTGCGGTTGGTGTTGCGGTTGGTGTTGCGGTTGGTGTTGCGGTTGGTGTTGCGGTTGCTGCTGTAGATGCTTGAAATAAAGGTGCTTCAGACGCAGAAGGAACAGTCATTGTTCCTGTCATTTGAGTGTGATTAGTACAAACATATGTATAAGGTGATTCACTTTCTGTTGCTGTTAATTTCATTTTTCCATTATTATCATTAATACCTACACTATTTCCATCTTTATCTTTTAAACTAAAAGGATGGAGATCATTATTAACAGTATTATTAAATTCATAAGTTATTCCATCTTCCAATATAAGAGTAGGGTTTAAATTAATTCCATCACCATCTATTAAATAATTATCACTACTATCTTTAAATTTATAACTCATTTGAGTAGTTGTGTCATCAACTTCAACTGTATAAGTAATAACTGCATCTGTTATAAATGTGTCTTTATTTTTAAGATAGAAATATAAAATTAAACCTATAATTACTAATAGTATTAGAATAATACTAATTAATTTCATTGTATTTTTATTTATCATACTATTGTATTTTTATTTTCTATATTATATTATTTAATTAGAATTAATTATTACTAATTAGAATTAATTATTACTTAATTATTAATAATATAAAAAAATAAAACTATTTAATTATAATAATAAAATTATTTAATTATAATAATAAAATTATTTAATTATAATAATAAAATTATTTAATTATTATAATAAAATATTATATTATTATAATAAAATATAATATTATAATATTTTATTATAATAATATAATATGTCAAGTTTAAACAAAGACGATTGTCATTTATTAAATACATTTACATCTAAAACTAATAAATTTACATTAGATGGTTATAAAACGTATGCTAAATGTGTAAAAGTATATGATGGTGATACTATTCACGTCGTATTTAAAATGCCTAATAATAATGAATGTTATAAATGGGTTATTAGAGTAAATGGTGTTGATACTCCAGAAATAAGAACACGTAATAAATATGAAAAAACACTTGGATACAAAGC
>Ga0213861_10003321_pt1 | contig 13296 bp, 11 predicted proteins | sample PICome_4_FD_160110 | JGI IMG/M metagenome (GOLD analysis project Ga0213861, IMG submission 160110) | Coastal seawater microbial communities near Pivers Island, North Carolina, United States - PICO131 | ecosystem: Environmental > Aquatic > Marine > Coastal | place: USA: North Carolina...
TGCTTCTTCTTCATCGCGTGGCGGAGACCGGGAAAGGCGGGCTGCTTGGGCATCGGCGAGGCTCCATTATCGTCCCCCACAGTGTATCTCAAACCGCTCAGCACGCGAGGTTTTTCAGACGTTCCTTAAAGGTACAGTATGAAAATTAAAGGTACAGTCGGCCATTGATTTTATGAGGCAATTTCAGACACGATTCTGATTAATTAGGGTGCAGTGACATTGGCTTTGCCTGGTGGCGGTCCCACGCATGGCTGGCATGGCAATGTCCTTTTGCTGCATGAGGCCGAGGTCGATGCCGTCCATCGCATCGACCTGCCGGGGCTGGAACCGCGCGGGGCTCTGATCACCGATCTGCATCACAAGGGCCAGCCCCTGCGGATCATCGGCACGCATCTTGTGCTGTTGTCAGGTTCCAAAAACCTCAGCCTATCACATCGACCACCAACTTTTGCGCACTCCCGTTTGTTCCGTCAAAGCCCCTTCAAGCCTTTCCGTCGTAGCGGCGGCCAAGTGCCAGCATCTCCGGCGTACCAATCACATTGTTCAACCCGTCCAAATCGAACATGCGGTTGGAGAACGGCTTGTTCGACCCGTGAGTATTAAGGGAGACATAATATTGCTGCGCGGCGTGGGCCAGCGCGCGCACAATCCCGCCGGGAAAGATGACGATGTCAAAGCCCATGATCTCCAGATCGCTCGCCTGAGTGATTGGTGTTGCTCCGCCTTCGACCATGTTGGCCAGCATGGGAACACGCCCTTTGAACCGTTCCGTGATGGTTGTCAGTTCGTCCGTGCTGCGTGGTGCCTCGACGAAGAGCACATCTGCCCCCGCCTCCACATACATTTCGGCACGTTCCATCGCAGCCTCAAACCCTTCGACGGCAATTGCGTCGGTGCGCGCAATGATCAACGTGTCATGTCGCCTTGCATCCGCCATAGCCGCCAGCTTGCCAGCCATTTCCTCTTTCGGGATCAACGATTTGTCCGCCAGATGCCCACAGCGTTTTGGATAGGTCTGATCCTCAACCTGAAGCGCTGCTGCGCCGGCACGTTCATAGCTCTGCATCGTGCGGCGCGCGTTGAGCGCATTGCCAAACCCGGTATCGGCATCAATGATCACCGGCAAATCTGTGCGATCGGCGATCAGCGCCATGGTGTCTGCCATCTCGCTTGACGTTGACAGACCGATATCGGGTCGGCCCAAACGGGTATAAGCCACTGCAGCACCAGAGAGATACAGCGCCTCGAACCCGGCCTGCGTGGCCAGCGCTGCGGTCAATCCGTCATAGACCCCAGGGGCGACAAGGATTTCAGGGCGGGAAACGAGGTCGCGCAAAGTCATGATGCGGCCTCGATCAACTTGATGGCGTCGGCGCAGGTGACCACATCGGACACCGATCCAAGCGAAATCAATGTGGCCTCGTGTACCTCTTCCTTGAACGCAGCGCAGCCGTCCGAGAGCAGGATCGTGTGCATTTCCCGCAGATGCGCGTCTCGCACCGTCGAAGCAACGCCACCGTTGGTGACAATTCCACCAATGATCAATGTGTCGATATTCAGCGCGCGCAGGATGTATTCCAGCCGCGTCTGGAAGAATGCCGAATAATTGACCTTTTCGACGGTGTAATCCGCGGGTGCCAACGTATCGACAAGGCTGTGGCCAAACCCACCGGGCGCAAAATCGCCCTTGGTCAGAAACGGTCGCAGTTTCTTGAGATGCGGCGCAATCAGAGGTTCACCGCCCGGTCCCGGCACCAGCGTAAACTGCGCCGAAACATAGGTCCCGCCCTTCGCACGAAGCGCATCCCGCAGCGGGGCAATGCGGTCCGGTAATGCAAGAATCCTCTCGGCCCCCTGCCCCGCCCGTCCATAAGCGCCCTCGGGATGCAGGAAATCGTTCTGCAAGTCGATTGTCAGCAGCGCAGTGCGTGCGAGGATCATCTGCCAGACCTTTCAATAATGGTATTGCCCAATTCGTCTATCACGCCGGTCAGATTCGGTTCGATCAAGACAGTGGTATCTGGTTGTTCAAGAATAGCTGGGCCGGGAATACGGGCACAAACTGGCAAGGACAAGCGATTGTAGATCGCAGTGTCGTGCCAAGTGTCACCAAAATGCACTTTTCGTGTAGCAATGCGCGCGGTCTCAACGCTGCCGCCAACGGGGGCAAGCGTGCTCAGATCGAACCGAGGGCGGCGTCCCGTAACCGCTGTGCGCAGGTTGATCACACGCCGCGTTCCGCCTTTCAGAATTCGGTCATACGTCCCGAGATAGGCGGCATCAAACGCCTTGCCGATGTCGTCATGCGTCACTTGCTGCACCACACCATCGGTAACGGTGACGTCCAATGGGACAGAGACCGTATGCGTCTGTCCCAGATAGGACATGTCGAGTGTGAACGTGACATCGCGCGACTCAAACCGTGTTTTTGCGGCTTCAAGCGTTGCATACCCACTGTCGATATGATCCTGCATGAAGCGCGTCAGCGATTCAATATCCAGCCCTGACAGCGTTGCATTGATGGTCTGCACAAAATCCTGTCGCATGTCGGCGATCACGCATCCCATTGCAGAAAGGACACCCGGATAGCGCGGGACAATGGCCCGAGCGAGGCCCACCTCGGCCAACATGGCACCGGCATGCAGCGCCCCACCGCCCCCGAAAGGCAGGAAAGCAAAGTTCTTGGGATCGAATCCACGTTCGATGGACACCAGTCGCAACGCGCCCGCCATTCTGCTGTTGGCGACCCGCAGGATGGCTTCGGCCGCCTGCAGCGCATCCAGGTTCAGTGGTTTGCCCACGTTCTCGAGAATCGCCGCCCGCGCCGCATCCACATCAAGACGCTTCAGCTTGCCGCCAATGGGGCTGTCTGGATCGATCCGTCCCAGAACCACGTTGGCATCCGTTACGGTGGGCCGGGTGTTTCCCTGTCCATAGGCCACGGGCCCCGGCGTCGAGCCCGCACTTTCCGGACCGATATTGAGCAGACCACCACGATCCACCCAGGCGATAGAGCCTCCGCCCGCGCCAATCGTTGCGATTTCGATCATTGGCGACCGTACAACCATACCGAAATCAATGGACGTTTGCGGGGCAAGCATCGACTGACCATCTGCAATCAGCGAGACGTCGAAGCTGGTACCGCCCATGTCGCCTGTGATGACATTGTGAAAGCCCGCCGCCTGTGCGATGTAGCCTGCTGCGATCACACCAGCGGCAGGACCAGATAAAGCCGTCCGCACCGGAACCTTGGCTGCGGTGGCCACATCCATCACACCGCCATTGGACTGGACGATCATGAATTCCCCGGCAAACCCGTCAGATTTCAGCGCAGTCTCCAGACGGTCGATATAGCCGGACACCTCGGGTTGCAGATACGCATTGAGGGCGGTGGTCGAAAACCGTTCGAACTCACGAATCTCGGGCAGGATTTCGGACGATGCCGAGACATGCGCGTTTGGCCAGATTTCGCGCACAGCTGCGACGGCGATACGTTCATTCTCGGGATTGGCGTAGCTGTTGGCGAACAGGACAGCACAGGCCAGACAGCCTTCATCCATGAGCGTTCGTGCGGCTGCGGTTACCGCGTCAATATCGACAGCGGTGCGGATGGTGCCATCTGCCAGCGTGCGCTCGGACACTTCAAGTCGCAGGTCACGCGGGACGATGGGAACAAAATCACCACGCAGCCCCCATGTGCGGGGCCGGTCGCGCCTGCGCATCTCAAGCACATCGCGCAATCCTTCGGTTGTGATGATGCCGATCCGCGCGCCTTTGCGTTCCAGAAGGGCGTTGGTGCCTGCCGTTGTGCCGTGCACGATGACGGAAACAGTGCCAAGGTCATCAACTTTCATCCGGATACCATCCAGAAACCCACCTGATTGATCCGGGCGCGTCGTGGGAACTTTGGCGACCTGTGCCGTGCCGGTGGCCTCATCAAGCACAAAGACGTCCGTAAATGTCCCGCCCACATCGACGCCTATCATCTGAGAGCGGGTCATTCCTGTGCCTCAGTCCAGACAGAGCCATAGGCCAAAGTCGCGCTTTCAGGCGACACCAGCCCCATCGCAACGTCCTGCGCCACAGCGGTCGGGTCACGGTCCGATGCCGATCCGTATCCACCACCTCCGGGCGTTTCAAGTCTCACCGCCTGCCCCTGTTTCAACCGGATTCCCACCATTTTCGACACCATCGGCGGATGCTGCCAGCCGTCGGCCTGTTCATAGGAGAACACGTTCATGGAGGCTTCATCGCCGCCAGCCACCCCCTTTGGAGCAAAGCGGCCGCGTTCACCAAACAGGAACGCCGTCGCACCTCCGCCCTCCAGTACTTCGATTTCATAGATCGCGCCCATGCCGCCGCGATGCATTCCTGCCCCCGCACTGTCAGGGCGCAGCGCCCATTGCCGGAACATGACCGGATAGGCGGCCTCCAAAATCTCCATTGGTGGGATTGTAGCCGTCGAAATCGGAGCATTGCCATGATTGAGTCCGTCACTTTCGAGCGATCCGCCATGCCCGCCGCCATAAAAGCTGAACATGACCCACGGCTGACCATTCTTGCGCTTGCCTGCAATCGACAGCGCGTTGATCGTCCCATAGGCGTTGGCCACCACCCGGTCCGGTGCAGCCTGTGATGCGGCGGCAAATATCACGTCGATCATGCGCAGGATGGTCTCTGTATACCCGCCCACAGGTGCCGGAAATGGAGCGGACAAAAGCGAATTGTCCGGGATCACAACATTGATCGGTCGCATCACGCCCGCATTGGCGGGGAGCGTTGGAAAGATATGCTTAATGGCAACGTAGGCCGTTGCGACGGCCGTCGGCAATGCGATGTTGACGGGCCCGGCGCAGCGATCCGCAGTCCCGCTGAAATCAAGCGTCATGGTGTCGTCTTTGATCTCAAGCGCCACACGGATCAAAAGAGGTTCGTCAGTGATGCCGTCATTGTCGAGGAAATCTTCGGCCTCCCAGCGACCGTTGGGTAGGTCTTCAAGCTCTGCTCGCATCAGCATCTCGGCGCGATTCTGAAGCGCGTCCAAAGCAGCGCGAACTGTTTCGGCTCCATATTCCGCCAACAGCTCATCCAGACGTTTGACACCAAGATCGAGCGCACCAAGCTGACCGTTCAGATCGCCCTCAGCCGATTGAGGAAGGCGCGTGTTGCGCATCAGGATGTCGATAATGTCAGTCTGCACCACTCCAGCCTTTGCCAACCGAACTGGCGGCAACACAAATGCCTCTTGAAACGCATCCGTCGCAGCGGGGTTGTAGTTGCCCGGAACAGCACCGCCCAGGTCGTGCCAATGCCCGACAGACCCCAGATAGCAAAATGGCTTACCCTCATGAAAATACGGACGCACAAGGCGCATGTCGTTCAGGTGTGTGCCACCGAGATGAGCGTCGTTGAAGATATAGATATCGCCATCCGTCAGATCGCTATTGTCCGCCGCCTTTTCAATCACAGCTTTGACGGCAAAAGACATGACACCGACAAAGATCGGCAGCCCGGATTTGCCCTGAACCAGAGTGTCACCGGTGGTCGGATGATAGAGCCCGTGCGACGCATCATGCGCTTCGGCGATGATCGGATTGAATGCCGCCCGGAAAAGAGTCGCGTCCATCTCGTCAGCGATTTGCTCCATTCGCCCGGCCAATACGGCTAAGGTGATTGGATCGATGGTGTCGGTCATAAGCCCGCCTTTATTTCTGCGACGTCATTCCAGACGTCCTGTCTGCTGATCTGTCCGTTGACGAGTTCGAACCGGTCGATGAAGCGGATGTTGTCGAACACTGAGCCGTCCAACCATTTGCCTGATAGCGTGCCACGGCAATAAACGATGGCTGCGCCGCCCTCTGGCGGGATTGTATCTACACCCGAAAAGGTTTTGTGCACGTTTTGGTAACGCGGCTTGGCCCAGTCGATCAGGTCCTCAAGCGTGGTCATCGGCTCTGCACCGGGAAAGAACATCGTGAATCCCTGCGCCAGAAAACTGCGCGCCAGGTTCATGTCGCGCGCCTCCATTGCAGCAAGAAAGCGTAGTACGACGTCTGCCGGGTCGGGCATATCTGTCATAATTGACTGTATTTTGCCGTGACGCTGCAGACCAGGCAGACGCCCCTCTGCCCATTTGGCACTATCTCAATGTTCATAGCAGCGTCCCCCTTCAATCTGTATTTTTTCTAATACAGGTTTTCGTATTCGCAAAGTGTATTTATTTTCATCTGTGGAAGTGAGATTTCTTGTGTTTGTTAGACTAGACGTTAGTCTCTGGCGATCAGTGGAGGATTTCATGGCGCAAGATGGAGCAGCCGGAAAAGGAGCCGGACTTCCTGAAGGGGGCAAGGCGCGACGGGTATACTTGTTGTTGCAAGAAGAAATCTTGCGCGGACTGCACGCTCCGGGGGCATCGCTTGAGGGAGAGCAGAAGCTGGCGTTAAGACTAGGCGTATCACGTGTGACGGTCCGCCGCGCATTGGATGCGCTGGCGCAGGACGGAATGATCGCGCGACGCGCAGGGTCCGGCACAGTTGTGCAAGCGCAGGCGACACAACCCCCAGTCCTTGCGGATTTCACAACTCTGATCCCTCAACTTGTGGAAATGGACCAGAAGACAACTGCCCGCCTCTTGTCATTCTCTTATGGCCCAGCACCGGCCGTAGTTGCCGAAGCCATGGGTCTGACCGAAGGTGACCGGGTTCAGACCGCAGTGCGCGTGCGATTGGCGCAAGGGCGCGCTTTCTCGCACCTCACCACATACGTTCCAGAAGAAATCGCTGCCAATTATACAGAGGCGGATCTGGCGACAAAACCGCTGTTTCGCCTGCTGGAACGATCGGGTGTGTGTATTGAGCGCGCCCATCAAAGTGTCAGTGCCACCCTTGCCACACCAGATGTGGCAGAGGTCCTTGAGCTTAGCGTCGGCGCACCGGTTCTGGCCCTTCGCCGTGTCGTGCTGGACGCAAAAGGACGCGGTGTCGAATATCTCTCAGCGCTCTACCGGCCAGACCTGTTCCGGCTGGAAATGTCGCTGCATAGGGTCGGCACGGATGAAACCCGCCACTGGGAACCGGTGATTGATGTGCCGAGGGCAGAGGCAGCCGAATGAGCCCGTCTCAAACGCTGCTCGAAAAGCTCTGGAAGGCACACACTGTTCTGCAGCGCGACGATGGTACATCGTTGCTTTGGGTCGACCGGCATCTGGTTCACGAGGGGTCCCACCACGCCTTTGCCAAACTGGCCGCGCGCAACCAAAAGGTGTCAGAGCCGGGACTGACCTTTGCCGTTGTTGACCACTATGCGCCGACGCGCGCAGGCACTCTGGATCCTGACATTTCCCGTATGATCCGCACGCTGGGCGACAATGCGCGCGCGCATGGCATCCAACTGTTCGATCTCAAAGATCCCGAACAAGGCATAGTGCATGTGATCGGACCAGAGCTTGGTCTGACCCTTCCGGGAGTGCAGGTGAATTGCGGCGACAGCCACACCTCGACACATGGGGCGTTCGGCGCTTTGGCCTTTGGCGTCGGAGCCACCGAGGTTGCGCATATCCTCGCAACCCAGACGGTGTGGCAAACACGGCCACGCACCATGCGGATCACCGTTGAAGGCACGCTTGGCGAGGGGGTGACGGCCAAGGATATGGCGCTGCACTGGATCGCCAAGCTTGGCGCAGACGGGGCACGAGGACATGCCATCGAATATGCAGGTTCGGCTGTACGTAACCTGAGCATGCAGGGCCGGATGACTTTGTGCAACCTGTCGATCGAAGGTGGCGCTCGGTTGGGTCTGGTCGCACCGGATGAGGTGACTTTCGCCTATCTGGAAGGGCGTCGCTATGCGCCAAAGGGCGACAACTGGACACGTGCTGTTGAGGACTGGGCGCAGCTGAACAGCGATCCGGATGCCGCATTCGACCGAGAAGAACATCTCGACGCAAAGGATATCGCCCCAACGGTGACATGGGGCACGTCCCCCGAAGAAGCCCTGCCGATCACCGGAAAGGTGCCCGACCCAAACCAATACGATGCCAGCAAGCGCGCGGCCATGCGCGCCTCGCTCGAGTATATGGACCTGACGCCTGGGACACCGTTGACGTCCATTCCGGTGGATCAGATCTTCATCGGGTCCTGCACCAATGGCCGGATCGAAGACCTGCGGATGGCCGCAAAGGTGCTTGCCGGGCGACGCGCACGTGTCCCCGGGCTGGTGTCGCCCGGATCGGCTCGGATCAAGCGACAGGCTGAAGAAGAAGGCCTTGCCCGGATCTTTACCGAAGCGGGGCTGGAATGGGTCGCTGCGGGATGTTCGATGTGCGTGGGCATGAATGGTGATCGCGTCGATGCAGGCAAGCGATGCGCCTCTTCGACCAACCGGAATTTCAAGGGCCGTCAGGGGCGTGGATCCCGCACCCATCTCATGAGCCCTGCAATGGCCGCTGCTGCTGCCGTCACAGGCCACCTTACGGACGTGCGCCCTCTGCTGGAGGGACGCCTGTGAGCGGTTGGAAGATCATTGACGGAGAGGCTGCAGGCCTGCCCACTGAAAACGTGGACACCGATCAGCTGATCCCGGCCCGCTTTATGTCGACACCCAGGAGCGAAGGTTATGGCCGGTATCTGCTGCATGACGTGAGGCAGGACAGCCCTGATCATGTGCTGAACAGGACATCACCCAAGGTACTCGTGACCCGGCGCAATTTTGGCAGCGGGTCAAGCCGCGAGGCTGCAGTCTATGCGCTGGTGGATTTCGGAATAAGGGCGGTTTTCGCACCCAGTTTTGGCGATATCTTCTCCGGCAACGCCGTGAACAATGGCCTTTTGCCGGCGCGACTTCCCGAAGATGTCGTCGAGGATCTTTTGGCTGAACTGGGCACAGGCACAGCCGACGCACATGTTGACCTGATGGCAGGGACTGCACGGATTGCCGGGCGAGACATTGAGTTTAATCTCAACCCTGTCTGGCGCGAAAAACTGATCAATGGCTGGGACGATATCGATCTCACGTCGCAGCATTCAAACGTAATTTCCACATTCCGTGCAGACCGAATGGCGCGGTTTGGATGGGCAAACCCCACGACCTGATCGAAAGCCGCTCCAGACCGGGTTACCTCCGGATGAACGGATTGGACACAGCCTGAGGTTCCGCCAACCAGATGGACTTGGGCTGCAGATATTCCTTGATCGCCTCCATGCCGTTCTCACGCCCCAGACCGCTGTTTTTGATGCCGCCAAAAGGCGTGGTGTAGCTTGTTGAGCGATACGTGTTGACCCAAACAGTGCCCGCCTGCATCCGGCGCGACATGCGAAGCGCACGTGTCAGATCATTTGTCCAGACACCGGCTGCCAAGCCGTAATTGGTATCATTGCCTATGCGCACAGCTTCGTCTTCGTCATGAAACCGCAGGATTGACAGAACTGGACCGAACACCTCTTCCTGAGCGATGCGCATATCGTTGCGCACATCGGTAAAGATGGTCGGTTCCACAAAGTACCCGCCTGATCCTTCCGGTTGAGCAGCGTTCCCACCTAGAATGCAGGTCGCACCTTCGGCCTTCGCAATGTCGATGTATGACAGGATTTTTTCGTGCTGAGCTTTGGTCGCCACGGGCGATATATTGGTCGCGGGATCCATCGGGTCGCCAAGCACCGCCGCGCGCGTCATATCTGTCAGCCGGTCAACAAATTCATCATAGATGCTGTCTTGCAAAAGCAATCGAGACCCCGCGATGCAGGTTTGCCCGGACGCTGCAAAGATACCCGAGATCGTGCCGGGAACAGCCGCATCCAGATCCGCGTCGTCAAAGACGATATTGGGTGACTTGCCACCAAGCTCTAGCGTGACCTTTTTGAAATCCCGTGCCGCCGCTTCGTTGATCGCGCGCCCTGCGGCTTCTCCACCGGTAAAGGCGATTTTGCGGACCAAAGGATGGGTCACCAGCGGCATTCCCGCCTCTGTGCCGAAGCCTGTAATCACGTTGACCACACCTGCGGGAATACCCGCCTGCTCAACCAGTCGCATCAGTTCCAGTGTAGAGGCAGAGGTGTATTCAGACGGCTTGATCACCACCGTGTTCCCTGCCGCCAACGCCGGTGCCATCTTCCACGCCAGCAGCAAAAGCGGCGAATTCCAGGGCGTGATCAAAGCGCAGACGCCAAGCGGTTCATAGGTGATCATATTGACCACGCCGGGTTTGTCGATGGGTGGGACAGATCCTTCGACCTTGTCCGCCAGGCCGCCGTAATAGGCGTACCAGTTGGCCATGTATCTGCATTGGTTAGACATTTCGGCGAACAGCTTGCCGTTGTCGCGAACTTCTATTTCCGCCAATTTATCCGAGTTTTCGGTGATAAGTCCCGCCAGCCGAACCAGAGCCGCCCCGCGCGCGCTGGCGGTCCAGCGGGGCCAGTCCCCTTCGGCAAAGGCCCTATGAGCAGCCTGCACAGCACGGTCCACATCCGACGCTCCTGCCCGTGGCATCTGCGCCCAATCCTGTCCGGTGTACGGGTTTGCCGAGGCAAAACGCGCGCCGCTGTCTGCGTCAGACCAGTCACCATTAATATACATCTGGTAGTCTTGCATCGGGGTCTCCCTTATCCGGCGAGCGCCATTCCAAGCCTCGCGCGATGGCGCAGGTACTGACTGGGACGGTAACGCGGATCACCGGTCTGGCGTTGCAAAGCGTCAAGAATTTCCAGCACCCGCTGCGGACCAAGGCTGTCGCCCAGCGCCAGTGGCCCCTTGGGATAGCCCAATCCCAGCCTCACTCCATCGTCGATATCGGCGGGCGACGCGATTTGCATCTGTGCAATTTCACAACCTATATTGACGATCATGGCCAGCACTCGCTGGGCAATAAATCCCGGGCTGTCGGCGATGCGCGTAACCTTTTTGCCAGTCGCCAACAGGGCTTGATGCAAACCGTCGCACATCGCAGGGTCCGTAATAAGAGTGGGCATGATGGTTACGCGCGCACTATCAAGCGTGAGAGGGTCGATGCCCATAACATGCGCGGGGTCCAGCCCCATGGAGATGGCCGTCTCGGTCGCGTCCCAACCATAGGGGGCAACAAGACAAACCGCGTGGTCCGGGCTGTCGGCGACGTCCACTCCTAACGCGCCCAGCGACTCCATGATTGACGCAAGATCGGAACGCATCTCGGTCGGCACCCACACCGGGGGCAACTTGGCCTCAGCCGGAACCAATTCTTCCGGGTCTACACGCTGTCCATCATCGTATCGGTAAAACCCCTCAGACGTCTTGCGCCCATGCAAATTAGCGGCAACACGCGCAGCCAGATGGACTCCCGGACGATAACGTGGGTCCTGATGGAATTGCCCGTAAATCAGTTGCAGGACCGGATAAGACACATCAAGCCCGGTCAGATCCAGAAGCTCGAATGGGCCCATCCGAAACCCTGCACCCTCGCGCATGACACGATCCACATCCGCCTCAGAAGCAAGACACTCCTGAACGATGCGAATGCCTTCGGTCAAAAGCCCGCGACCTGCGTGATTGATCAGAAACCCCGGAGCATCCTTGCAAAGAATGACGCGGTAGCCGATCCGATCTACAACCGACATCGCAGCATCGCGCGCCGTCTCCGAAGTCCTGAGGCCCGGGATCACTTCCACCACTTTCATCAATGGTACCGGATTGAAAAAATGTATCCCGATAACGCGACCGGGCGTGTTCACACCCGAAGCAATCGCGGACACCGAAAGCGATGATGTGTTTGTGGCCAGCACAGCGTCGGCGCTCAGAATGCCTTCAAGTGCTGCAAACAATGCCTGTTTTGCGTCCAGCGATTCCGCGATCGCCTCAATCGCCATCTGCGTGGGAGCAAGATCGCCGATGCCCTCTACAACCCGGAGCCGACCCTTGGCCGCCTGCGCATTTTCACGGGTCATCTTTTCTTTATCGGCGGCCCGGTCCAGCATCTGACCCGCGAACTCCACAGCCGCATGAGCGGCTTCAGCGAGTTGGTCGAAGACTAGAACTGTATAGCCTGCCGCTGCCAGTGTCTGCGCGATCCCGCGGCCCATCGTGCCGGTGCCGATCACTGCGATTGTGTCGATGTTGCGCATCAGTTCGGTTTCGCGGGACGTTGGGAAAAGCGGCGGTCAAATATGCCCTCAGCGATCCTGTTGCGCATCATCTCAAGAGACCCGCCCGCGATCTGCCAGCCGCGCGATTTGCGAAAGCAGTACTCCACAAGGGACTCGTCGCAATAGCCCATGCCTCCCATCGCCTGCATCGCCTGATTACAGGCCTCAAACCCGGCGGTGTTACAGGCCAGCTTCGCCAATGCCGTCTGTTGTGCGTCCGGCAATCCGCGGTCCGCACTGACAGCGGCTCGGTAAAGCAGCAGCTGCGCAGACTCGAGCTGCATCAGCATGTCGGCGAATTTCCATTGCAGACCCTGAAATTCGGCCAAGGGGCGCCCGAACTGTGTGCGGTCCATGACATAATTTCGCGCGGTGTCAAAAGCGAAACGACCCAGCGCCTGCGCGCGTGCTGCATTTCCAATGCGTTCTGCATTAAAACCCGAGATCTGCTTTTTGAACCCACCAGGGCCAAGAAGGACATTCTCGCCCGGAACATACACGTTATCGAAATAGAGCGCACACCATTGTTCACCGTTCATGTAGGTGCTGGGTTCGCCAAACGAAAAACCCTCCATCCCGCGCTCCATAATGACAGAACCGATCCCCCCGGTTCCGGGACCAAACCGCAGGTAAACAAGAAACGTATCCGCCTCCACGGAATGGCTGGTAAAAACCTTGCCTCCGGTCACGCGATACCCGTCGCCATCGGGCTTAGCCGTTGTGATGAGATCCGTCACGGCAGAGCCCGCGCCGGCTTCGGTCATTCCGAGGCCAATGATCTTTTCGCCCTTCAGAAGCGGCTTTAGATACTTCTCTTTCTGCGCATCCGTTGCGTATTCCGCCAATGTCCGGATCGCACCAAAATTGCCTGCCTGGACCACATCCGCGCTTTTGGGACACACGCTTGCGACGGCCTGAATGGCGATAACCGCGTCCAGCAGGGTCCCACCCGCCCCACCTTCGGCTTCGGGGATGGTCAGGCCCATCAAACCGTTTTCGGCCATGAGACGGGCTACATCGAACGGAAACTGCGCATCACGAGCACGAGCCAAAGCCCTATCCGCAAGGTGCCTTTGGGCAAGACCGCGCACGGAGTCCTGAAAACTCTGTCGTTCTGAATCAAGCGTGAAGTCCACGTCTGTTTCCTTGTCTTGGTTGCACCAGAGGGTGAAATTTAGGGGTC
>Ga0213861_10003322_pt1 | contig 13294 bp, 7 predicted proteins | sample PICome_4_FD_160110 | JGI IMG/M metagenome (GOLD analysis project Ga0213861, IMG submission 160110) | Coastal seawater microbial communities near Pivers Island, North Carolina, United States - PICO131 | ecosystem: Environmental > Aquatic > Marine > Coastal | place: USA: North Carolina | collected...
TCTTTCTTCTTATTCTCTGGAGTAACTTTTGTGGATAGTTGAAACTGTGGATTAGCTTCATTAATAAATGCTTCTAGGTCAGCAACCTCTTGACTAAAAATTTCACCAGGAGTAACAACCATATCAGATTCAACCTTTGTTCCCTCACCAAAAGCTTCTGCGTAGGCAGGAGCATTAGCAATTATATTTCGAGCATCTTTTTTTGTATTTGCAGTTACCATTTGTCCTGTAACTTTATTACGAACTGCCCACTTACCATTCTCTTCGACTGGTCCTAACTCTAATCCATTTCGATTATCTATAATTTCAAAATCTTTAGACCAAATCTTTTTATCGGTCTTATTCATTTCGTAAACTACTTCTTGTGCAGCTTCTACTTCTACTTCTGGTGCAGCTCTAAATACTGGAGCAGTTTTATTTGCGACATCTAACGCTGCCTCTTTAGTCTCAATGTTATCTTCAATGACAACATCGTTTTCAACAACTGCAAATGTATTATCTTGTTTAGTTACAATCTGTACACCAGTTGGTTCTTGAGTCTCCTCTACTATTACATTCTCTACAACTGCATCAGGTGTAAAAGTTTCGGTAATAGTTTCACTTGCCTCTACTGGTGTTGGTGAAATTGTTACTGCTTGTTGCGTCTCTTGCGTCTGCGTCTCATCTTCGACTTGCGTAACCTCTTCGGTAACACTGTCGACTTGGGTGTCTCTCTCTCCCAACGTTTCGCCATCTCTGGTTTGTTGAGATACATCCACCTTCTCTGTGCTTGGCTTTTGAATGGCATCTAATTTGGCTTTAAGTTTTAGAGCAACCTCTGGGTCACCTACTACTGTAGTGCTTCCCAAACGTTTTAAGCTCGTTAAATTATCTATCTTGTTTAAAAAGTCATCCTTAGTAACCATCTTACCACCCCATAAATACTTGGCTGCTTTTTTTCTTTCAGTCTTCCCTAATATATTATTAAGGTCAACACCAATACCCACAACTTTACCATCAGCATCTATTGATTGTTGTGCAGGTATTTTGTTTGTTTCAGATATTTCAGCAATTTCAGCATTGATGTCACTAATTTTCTTTTTAAATATTTCTTTTGTATTGGTTGTTTGCGTAAGTTGATTCCTTGCTTCTATCAACTCAGACAGTCTTGTTCTAACTTTTTTAGTTTGAGAAGATGGTAACAATGGTGCTTTACTTACATTAAGTAAATCATTTACCTGTCTCCTAATACCTACATTCTCCTGGATTCTTTGTGCCTGGTCTTCATTTATCTTACCAAGACTTAACATGTTGTTTGCCCAGTTTGAAATACGAACATCGCTTGCACGATCATTTACCATTCCTGCTAAATCATTTGCTAAAAAGTCTGCTATCTTTAAGTTAGTATTTCTCCTTGCATCCATCATGACATTGATTCCTGCAGTTGAAACTTGATTTCCTATAGCTCCACCCATCTCAGCAAGTATTTCTTTAAAATCTACTTCTTGACCAGAACCTACCTGTGCTAAGTATTCACCAAAACCTTCTGCAGCAGGGTCATAGATAGCACGTTCTGCAGCAAATAACCCCATTCGTGTACCTTTAGACGCAAGCTTAGATGCAGGTTTAAATACCCTACCTGCTAACCCAGAGGAAGCAAAGTCTACTAGACCAATTATAGTACCTCTTTTTGCACCAACATCATTGGCATAATCCCATACCCTTTGGTCCTCTAACCCCTTTTCTACCTGCTTAGGATCAAGATAATTATATCCATTTTTTTCTAACCCCTCTAACACAGAGTTTGTGTATTCCATTGCAAACGATGTTGCAGCCATACCTGTTCTTACACCATAAGAAAGACCTGTTAAACCTCCTGCAACAGTACCTGCTCCAGGTGCAACACTACCCACAACTGCACCTGTTCCAGTTCCAATTCCTGCAGTAGTTGCTACTAATTTTGTTCCATAAGGAAGCATTTGACTTAATGATTCTCCCATCAAGGTAAGTGTCCACTCAAGTGGATTATCTAAGATAACATCTGCTACTTCTTTAGCCGTTCTAGCTTGTGCATATCTACTGCTTACACGACCTAAATTTGGTGACTGAGAACCTAAATATTTAGATATTAATTCTGCATTTTTCTTTTTACTGTTTGTGGCATTTAAAAGACCTAAGTCTTCTATACCTAAAGACATAGCAAGTATCACTTCCATTGCTTGACCTCTCTTATATCCATTACTGACTGCAGTATTAAAAGCTTCAAGGTTGTCTATATATTTTCCTTGAAGAGATTTATTTACCTTCTTGTTGTAAAAGGTTTTTGCTACCTCATATTTTAAAGCAGCTTGTGATTTTGCAGCATCAACAGTAACTAAGTCTTCGATGTATTTGTTTTTAAGTATTACCTCACGTTCAGTTTTTGGAACATAATTCTGTAATTCATCAGGACTTATACCAAGGTTATTTTTTATACTAGCATCTACGTTAGCTTGTGCGATTTTAGCGTCTTGATTAGATTCAGCAGCGACAGTTGCAGTTTGATTTACTCTATCGATTAGGTACTCATCAAAATCTTCTCGTGCTCTCACCTGCTCTTCATCCAACATAACAATCCCTGAAAGATCATCTCTTCTTTTCTTTAATTCATCTACATATTGTTGAGCATCTGATCTTATTTTTCCATTTACATATAACTCACCGAACTCTGCTTTCTCTTCAGGAGTTAATGACTCTTCGTATCTTTTTTCAAATTCTCTACCTGATATAGCATCTTCTAAAAAATCTATCTCTTCAGTTAAATCTTGGTAATCATCATATGCTTTTCTACTAGCAAAATAATCTAAACCTCTTTCGGCATAAAACTTATCAGCTTCAGAATCAGCAGTGCTGACATCCTTCCAACTACCTTCAGCAAAATCCTCAGCATCTTCTTCAGTATCAAACTCAAATACCTCACCTCTTTGTTTAGCAAGCATTATAGACTCATTCATGTTTAACTCAAACCAATCACTTGGTTTTGAAGTTGGATTGTCTGGGTCTTTAGGAAATAAAGTTGGAGCAACATAATACTTACCATCTTCCTCATATGACATGAACTTAACAGTAGACTCTGACCCATCAGAATTAACCATAGCAACAGGTCTCATTTGTTTTGCTCTAAAGGCTTTATTTATTTCATCTTCTACTTTTAAATCTTCCTCGGTTTGTACTTGAGTTGAATCTTCAATAGACCTTGCATTGGTATTTATAAATTCTTTTATTGATTCAGCTATAGGCTCTCCTGTACTATCAAAACTAAATGCATCAACCTCTAATACAATTCTATTTTTACCATCTATAGTTTTTAAGTGCACTGCATCTCTTCCAAATTGCCCTACTGGAGTAGCAATAAAACCATACTTACCAAACTTTTTGTTTAGTATGGATGCAACCTCATCTTGTTCTTTGTATGCTAATTCAGAAGTTACTGTAGATACGTCTTCTATAAATTCTTTTGAACTGGTTAACTCTTCGAAGTCTTTTTTCTGTGCCTCAAGAATTTTTTCTTGCTCCTGCTTTTCTTTCTTTTGTAAAGCAGCTAAAGCTTCTTCATCAGTTATATCAAATCGAGCTTGTCTTTCGGCTTCTCTCTGAGCTTGTCTTTCGGCTAAAGCCTTTAATTTGTCTGCTTCAATTTGAAACGCAGCATCAACCTCTTCTTTTGAGGCATACATTCCTAACTGATCAATAGTTTTTGCTTTTGGTTTAGGGATAGAATCAAAGCCTTGAAATTCTGAAATGGTAACCGAAGAGTCTGAATCGGTAACATCTTTTTTTTTAAACGTACCATCTTCAACTAATGTGTCAAACTGTTCTTGACCATATCGTTCTACTAAAAATGACTGAGAATATTTTTTACCATCAGGTGCAGTAAACTCATCTTCATCTAAGATTGTTTGTTCGCCTTCTGGCATCTCTAAAAAAGTTTGGTCAGCTACAAAAGCATCAAACTTTTCCTGACCATATCTTTCAATTAAAAATGATTCCTCATATTCTTGTCCATCTGGAGCTTTAAATCGTCTGTCAGTCATAGTTTATTTATATACATTTTTGTAAAATCGTATCGAATGTTTTTCCATCAGGACAAGTTGTAGATGTTGGTGTATCATCATTTCCACCTTTTGGTTTACCACCTCTTGCCATTTGTGGTATTACACCTTGAGTTAATAACTCTTGAAGCACCCCACCTTTTTCGTTTTTAAGATACCCTTTAAGGAATTTAATAAATTTTTCACCAGAGCCTTTATATTGGGTAGAAATTCTAGTTATTTCTTTATCATCTGGACCAAGTATTTTTACTACATCACCTGTAATATCAGCTTGCTCTATAGTTAATCCAAGTTGATTAAACACATTTTCAAATGCGTCAACAAAAACTTCTTCTGTATCATTAAAATCTTTTAATGAAATCTTTTCTCCATCTTTTGTAGTTCCTGTTAGGTTTTCTAAGAATACATTTCTAGATAAGACAGGGTCTACCTGTGCTTTCTTTTGAGCAGGTTTTCTTTCAAAACCTCCAGTATTTTCTTTGAAGTCTTTTATCGTTTTACCTTTTAAGTTTTTAGTTCTCTGTATAACTGTGTCTATATCTTTCATTCCAGGAACAAGTGATGAAGAAATTGATTTGACAAATGTTGTAGGGTCAACTGGAATACCATCAATAGTAAGAGGGTAAGAACCTGTAGTTCCATCATCAAATATCACCTCTATAGAGTAGTCTTCACCAATTTTTGTTTTCTGTATAGACCTAACCTGATTACCACTTATACCCTCTAAGAAACTTGCTGCAGCATTTACATCTGCTTGAGTTTTGGCATAGTATAGGTCACCTATATTAGTCATTGCTAACGTGTGGTCTTTTAGTTTTGTAGCAGTTGATATTTCTGTAGCAGTAGGCTTATCAGGTTCTCTTTGTGTCTCCTTGCTTCCTAGTTGCTTTTCTATTTGTCTTTTTAAATATTCAGCAGCTTTTGCTTTTTGCTTTTTACCTATCTCACTGGTTACATCCATAATCATTTTACCTGATCCTGGTTGTTGTGGGTCTTCTACCATTAATATGGCATTTTCGTTATGGTCATCTTTATTATAAACAGTATCATACCCTCCAACATAATCCTTAAGAACACTACCTACGCTATTTGGTATAACAAGCTGAGAGTTTACAATGTCATCTATCATCTTATCATACTCAGGCATCTGCCTAACATCGTCAAGAGTTCTATAATACCCATCAGCTTTTAAATAAGTCTTTGCAAACTTAGCCACCTCAGCATCTAAAGCAGACATTTGATATTTATTTATTTCTTGAGACAAAGAAAAATTTAACTGTTGAACTGTAGTGAAACTACCAGGAGTTCTATCCATAGTAACAACCTTTTTTCCATTCACATCTTTCTCTACTAATTTACCAATACTTACCTGACCATTGGTAGGGTTAATATAAGCCTCATGGTTTGAAAAGTTTGCAAACCCTTCAAGCCTAGCTAACATATCAGCATCTAGTTGAGATGTAGTTCCATTGTTAAACTTCGCCATTCTATCAGAATAAATATCTTGGTATTTTTTCCCTAGATTAAAAAGTTGTGTAGTCCCTTGTGTAAGGTTTGCACGACCAATATTATAATCTTTTAAACTTAACTGACCAGACTTTAATAATTTGTCTTGCATCAAACGCATCTGTTGTGCGTTGTTAGCATATGTCATGGCAAACTCATTTAACCCTCTGTGGTCTCCTTGAGGAGCTTCTGATAGAGTTAAGCTTAGTTCTGCAGTAGCTTCATCAATAGCTTGTCTCTTAGACTCTCTAATGGCTTCAGCAGCCTTTAAAGAATTGACCATGTTAGAGGTAATCTCTGACCAGTTTACTTGATTACTAGCATCCCTTTCTGCGTATTTATAATATGTTGCCATTTAATTTATTGTTTTTTTCTAATAAAATCCATACATGCCATTCATTGGATCACCACTTCTTTTTCTTTTACTTTCTTCAATGATAACTTCGTCTTCTATAGGACCACCATAACTCATTGGAGTTCCATAAAGTAAATTTTGTAAGTATGCTTGTTGTTCGGCACTCCCTCTATTTATGTAAGATTGAGGGTTGGCTAAAAATAATTTCTCATCAAAAGAAGCAAGTCCTTGCGTTCCTGCAAGTTTACTAAACCTATCGGCACTAAAACCTTCATTTATGGTTTTTAACATGAATTCATTTTGCACTGCTTGTTTGTTAACTCCTGTGCCTATTCCTAAAAATCCTTTTCCTGAGTCTTGTCTTGCCTCTCTAACTGCTTGTCTTTGAGCTTTGTTAAAATCTTTAACTCCTTCGCTTTTACCATATAAATTTGTCGCTGAAAGCACACCTGCACCAAGACTTGCTAGTTGTTGAAACCCTTGTGTCTGTGCTGCTGCTGCTGCCTGACTAGCATCTGCTGCTGCCATCTGTGCTCCTGCAACCTCACCTAAATCTAACTGAACACCAACATCACGAAGTCTTGACTCTTCTGCTGCTGCTGCTCTGTCTAATGCAGTCATCTCTCTACCCATTGCAGTACGTATTGCTTGCTGACCTTTTTGTTGTGCTAGTTGTATTCTACCAACACCTGCTGCTGCACCACGTTCAGACTCTCTTGCAGCTTCAACACCTTGTGCTCCTGCAACTAGTAAAGCCTCACGTTCAAGTTCGTAAGGTTATTTTTGTATAGCTAAGGCATCTAAATAGTTTACCTCAAGTTTTTTTCTAGCCTCAGCCATTGCTCTTTCAGCTTGACGCTTGGCTGCTTCTTCGGCTTTACGTTGTTGACCTGCTTGCAAAAAAGATGCACCCATTCCTATTGCCTGCAAACCTAAACTAATACCTACTACTACTCCTGCCATGTTTTTTCTTTTTTATTATATTCTTCTAAAGTAATTGAAAAAAAATTATCTTCTATTTCTTTCATGTCCCTTGTGTCTGTTGGATTCGCTATTACATTTATCCACACACAATCCTCTACACATTTAATTAATCGTTTAGTTCCTTTCAAGGAGTAAGACCAACAAGGAGCTATATGTTCTATAGTTTCATTTTCATCTTCTACTATAACTTTTCCAGACAATAAAAACCAAAAATGATTGGTATGGTGTATAGCACTTACTACTATAGAGCCTGCCATCATTTTCATCTGACGCATATATAATCCATCAGTAAAATTGTTTGTTATTGGAAACTCTTCATTATTAACTAAATTTTTTCCATCTCCATATGTTTGTTCGTTATCGCTTTCTATAATTATATTTTGTAATGATTCTAATTTTTTTATAAAATTAACCGATAACTTACTACTCATTTAATTTAATTTAAAATATATTCTTACCTCAAAGATACTAATTTTAAGGAAATGATTTCATAACCTCTGAGCCAACGGCAAATAACTCTACTGCACCTGTATCATTGTTGGTTAAAGTAAACACTGTATAGTGACCTAATATACCATGAGACTCTGCCGTACCATTTTTTATAAAGAAATAATAGTTTGGACTAGTAGGTGGTAAATTACCAATTGGAGTTCCAGAAGAATCTGTAATAGTGGTATCAACTATCAAATAATTTGTTCCACTTTGAAGATTAACAACCTTATCTTTTACTTCTCCAATTAAAGTAACTTGATTTGTAAAGCCACTTTTGATGTATAAATAATCACCAATACTTAATATTGTTCCAATGTTTACATATGGGTCTGTGCTAAAATTAATGATTACATTATTTGGAGATAATGTATTTACAGTTGTGTTATTTCCAATACCATTAGCAGACCTTAAAGGGTACTGAGCTGCACTTGCAGGCTCTGAATTTTGTGCTCTAAGATATCCGAAATAGTTTCCTTCTTTAAGTTTAAACTCGTCTTTATTTATAAAGTTTCCAATCTGCTGATCACTATCTGCCGTTGCACTCCAAGATGCATCAGACTCTAACTCTAAAGTTTTAAATAATTTATTCTCTAAAGGTTGATCATTAAACACCGATGTTAGTATAGAAGAAAAATCTTCTCCATAATAATTGTTCCTAATTTCATTTGTGTTATGTCTATAAATATTACCTCCCTTAAAAGTGTATAAGTAATTATTCATACCTTGAATCCAATCAGGATAGTAAGTATAAAAAGAGGGAAACCCTTTTACTCCATCGTCATATGTTAATGTATATGTTGGCATAATTTAAAGATTTTGACAATTATTAGACGCATCACATGTTAAAATATCAGTAACAAGATTGCTTTGTATTTCCATTATCCTCCAAGGTAAATTAGAATTAGTATTGGTTGGCTCAAAATAGTAAGCATACCACCCATCAACTAATCCTCCTACAATTTCATCACCTAATGTTAAGCTATAGTAGTCATTACCACTAACTGTAGATGTCTGTACAACTATATTATAATTATTAGTACAAAAAGTATTACAAGGTATAGCTACTCCTGATAGGTATAGTTGGCTTGTTGGTGGACAAACAGGACCAGGTTGCTGAACTTGTAAGTTACCTCCAGAGTTTTCACGATAAATATTTGAACCTACTTCTTTGTAAAAACCATCAGCCATAGGAGTAGTTAAAGAATTAGTTTGAAATATTTGTGAAGTACCTAGGAATGTATCACCTAAAGCCATATAAGCAGTGACCTGTGTACTTGATACACAAAACAAATCTAAAGCAGATGTTACGTTATACTCAAGTGTTATAGCATTCTCAATGCAATTAGAACAAACTTGTTGAGGTAGTAGAACACAATTAACTTGTTCCCTAGATATAGTTCCATCAGAATAAAACCCATCTGGAGCACATACAGTTAAATCAATATCTGTAAATACTGCAGTGGATGTTGCTAATGAAGGTCCGTTTAAATAATAATTTCCTGTTACTGCCATATTAATTTTTTATTCCAAAATTCAATAATGTGAATATAAATTTCTTTTTTCCAAAATCAACGTTTAATTTAATAAAAGTTATTTTACCAATTCTAAGGATAAAATCTAGTTTATCATTTTGTTTTGCGTTTGATTTCCAACTGTTAGTGTACTTCATAGTTATTTAATTTAAAAACAAGTGCATGTAACGCTAATTACTGTAGCACCATCGCTAGTAATAAGTTGTGATATACAAGCATTCCAAACTTCGGTAGGAATAATTGTCTGAGAAATAGGTGTTCCAAGACAATCAACATACTCAAGTGTTAAATTACTGCCAGTATTATTTTCCCACGTATAGGAATTACAAACACAACCTTGATTTGAACTCAATGCAATTATATCATCAGTAGCAGTGTTTGCACTAGTTCCTGTTATTGTCCACTTACATCCATCTCCACTTTGTAATTCTACTTTATCTCCAACTGAAACTGCAATAGAAGATGTTACTGTTCTAAATTCACCAGTAACACATTCTTGAATTGAATAGTTTGATGCAACAAGATTACACTCACAAGAAACAAATTCCACAACTATTCCTAAAGCAGGAGTAATAGAAGATGCACAAATGTTTTCAACTACAGGACTAGTAACATCTATTTTTACTAATAAACCATTACAGTCTATATAATTAAGTGAGAGACTACCTCCTGCAGTGTTTGTAAGCGTGTATTCATTGCAAACGTCACTACAATCTTCACCTGGATAAGTGTTTATTATGTTAGTATTAGCAGTTCCAAACTCAGTAAATGATATTACTTTAAATTTGCAATCAGGCTCGTTATCAATTTGAACAATATCATTTACATTATAACTTGCATTATTAGCTATATATGTGGTAGGAATTGTTGTAGCTGCTGAAGCTTGACATCTTTCTAGATTTACAAAAGAAGGCTCACTAGCAGGGCATTCACAACTTGTCCAAACTAAATCAAAATCAGGTTGTGGTGCTGCATCTTTAGCACATATATTTTTAAAGTTTCCTCCTTTAATATCTTCATTTATAACTGTACCATTACAATTAGTATATATAAAATCAACTGTTGAACTATTATTAGTTACTGTGTAAAAATTACAAACCTCAGTACAATCTGCAGCAGTGCTTAATCCTGTAGAAGTAGCATTAGGAGGACCTGCATTTGTTTCAGAAACAATAACATAAGTACAATCAGCATCTTCATTTATAGTAATTAAATCACCGACATTAAACAAACCACTATTTACTATAGTAACTTGATTAAAACCATTTGTACTCCAATCTATTACACATCTTTCAGCTATTAAAAATGGTGCAACAGGGTCGCACTCACAATCTTCAAGAGTAATAATAATTCCTGGCGTTGTAGAAATCTCTTGAGCACAGATAACTAAATCATCATTTGCAAGAACTGTAGCCGTTACTGAATCCCCATTACAATCTATGTAGTCAACATCTGTATCAACTCCATTAGTTTCTTCTAGTTGATACTCTTGGCATATATCTTCACATGTAGTACCTGAAGGTAATATAGAAGTAACAGTTGCAGTCGCTGCCGTTGGTGTTACTGCTCCAATTTCATAAGTACATCCATTAATGGTAACCAATTCCCCTGTGGTATATACACCTTGAACTGTTTCAGTTTGCACCACCCCATCAGCTCTACATTGTGTTGCTATAAAGGTATCAGGTTCTGAACAACCACAACAAGAATAAAATGCATCTACAGTTGAGTAACATAACTCGGCAAGAACAGGAGACCTGTAATCATATATTAAATACAAGTAATCACCAGACGTTCCTGCAGGCATTATAAAGTCTCCCAAGTATGTGCTTGGTGCTCCTGAAGAATTTACTGGTAATTGAGTAGAAGCGTTTAACAATGTTTGAATTGATGCAGGTGTATTTGAGTATAACGTTGCTGACCTTAAATATTTAAAATTCATAGGTGGTGTTACAAAAACAAAATCATCTGTTGGTGGTATCTTATTCGAAATAATCGAAACGATTGCTCCATCAGCAGGGATAACTCCTGCACCTTGAACACCTGTAACTGTACTATATTGTGATACATTAGGTGAGTTTGAAGATGACAAGAATTCAATTTGTTCCTGGTGTAATGGAGAAATAAATGGTCCATCAACCCATCGATATTGATTATGAATAAATTGACCTGCATCTGAGTTATTAGTAACACATACCTGCACAATACTTAATTCTTTGGCATCTACACAACTAACTGTATAATCTATAACTGCTGATGCAGTTCCATCAAAAGTAAGACTTACAGTATCTGTTAAAACTAAATTTTTAATTACTGTGATTGTGTTTAGTCCATTAACTAAATTTACTACTTGAAGTGATGTTCCATATTGAACTTGTGCTTGAAGAGAACCACTAGTTAAATCAGAAACATTAAGCGTTATAGTTACTTCACCCACTAAATCTCCTACATTAAAACAGTAGGTAATAGTTGTTCCGTTAAAATTTAATAGTTGATTAATTCCACATTCCACACAAGGTACGTCAATTGGAAGCATCTCATCATTAATGGAAAAAACATACTCATCCATATAAGGGTCGTACCCTCCTAGTTTTTGAGTATTAGGAGCTGCGATAAATTTATCTCTAAACCATGAACGCATTCCTGCATCTGATATAACTGTAAGTTGTTCATTAGAATATGAACTACCTTTTAATTGAATTAATACTCCACGTTTTTGGTCAGAAAAATATTTATCAAATCCATATTCTGCAAAACTTTCAGGATTAAAACTTATTCCATACTCCTCTAGCCTAGCTATTTGAGTTCCAAGAACTTCAGGAACAGAAGTAATAGCTCCTCCTGGAACTGAATCAGATAATAAATTTTTACCTGCTAACACATAAGATATTTTATCTTCTTGTAATGTGAGTATATCAGTAGCTCTAGCGAATAGTTTCTCAATAGGACCAAATGATTCTTCTGTTTTCTTGAAGTTTATTAGTCCAAGGTTAAACTCATTAAGTTTATTTACATTGCTTTCATCATTGTATATACCACTATAAGTTATGTCTGCAAACCTATCAGCCTCTCTATAATCTTCTGAAGATGTAGTTGTTACTCTATTACCTAATAATAATGGTTTTCCCACTATTGAATCTCTAATCTTGTAACTTTCTACACCATTACCAAAAGCAAAACAATTAAAAAATGATGTGTCAATAATTGCAGGACTTGTTGCGTCTTGATCTTGAACATTTCCAAGATGCACATCTGCATATGGAGTATTAGTAATTGTAACATCTGCAGGAACATCAGGTGGAGTAGATGGTGATATTATAGCAGAACCACAATCTGTCCATTCTGCTGCAGAATCACCTGGTTGAAGAACAAGTTGAGATTGAATACCATCTAAAGTGTAAACAAATGCAATTGGATTAGATTCACTAGAAGCTACTTGAAATACAGTTTTACAACCTCCAGTCGCAATATCAAATGTTTGAGCACCTTCATACCAAACATCTGGTTGTGCATCAGTAGGCTCTGTCTCAAACACAAGTGTAGATTCAGCTCTAAATATTTGCCATGTTGCAGTAACTCTAGACCTTCTTTTCTTAGTTGTTCCACAAGCTCTAGTACCTGACATTATAAAACGTATTTCGTTTGTATTATTTGAGCCTGCTCCTGTGTCTTGAAACCATCTATAATAATTTGTTCCCAACGCAGGCGTAATTCCATATCTATTAATTGGACCTGGAGATGTTGCCGTAGTTGGTATGTACACATTCTCTATATCTCCACCATTACCACCAACTTCTTGCGTTCCTGTATTTAAAACTGATTGAACATTGTCTCCATTAAACCACTCAATAATATCATCATAATCAGTAGATGCAATTAAACTAACATCTAAATTATATTTTCTACGTTCACATGCATTATTACCTCTCGATGGTCCTCTTCTTTCAAACTCAAATGTCATTTGTATTCTACTACCTGCAGGTATGGTTAAGTTCTGATAATTACCTGCATCGTCAGGTTCTGCAAATCCTTTATATGCAAGTATAGGATAGTTGTCATTTCCTTTTACAGTAATCTCTTGTTTTCCTGGTAATATAAATGGGTCAGCACCAGGAGCTACAGAAAAGTCTTGAGCCTTTATTTTCATATAAGTTCCTGCAGGAATATTTATTTCTTTTCCGTTTTCATCAGTTGGTAAAGGATCAATAAAATCTCTTTCTTGTGCTTCTTTATCTAAAACTGTTCCGTAAGCACATCGTTGTAAAGCACCACTAGTATCTGCTTTAACGATTAACCTGTCTCCTGTTTCTACTTTTCTTGAATTTTCACCCTCTAATAAAAAGTATGTGTCATTA
>Ga0213861_10003323_pt1 | contig 13294 bp, 16 predicted proteins | sample PICome_4_FD_160110 | JGI IMG/M metagenome (GOLD analysis project Ga0213861, IMG submission 160110) | Coastal seawater microbial communities near Pivers Island, North Carolina, United States - PICO131 | ecosystem: Environmental > Aquatic > Marine > Coastal | place: USA: North Carolina...
ATCATGACCTCAAAAGCCCCCCTAAGTATTTCTTCATTTGTTATAAATCGTCCTGCAAATAATGCTGCTGTGATAAATGTATTAGGAGCTCCTCTTCTTACATCTTGATACCAGTCACTGCCAGTTATGATCATATCAATATTTTGATCTGCAATTATTTCTGCTTCTTCTGCGTTACCAGCTGTTACTTGTGTCATCTTGATTTTATTTTTTTTATTTTCAAGTATGTCTCCAACTGTTATATTTCGTTCGACTTGTTCATGACCAAATGTATAAATTCTTTTCATCTAAACATTATACGTGACCCTTTATCTGAAAAACAAGGGGTCGGCAGTTCGATCTTGCCTCCCACAATAAACATAGGCTCTAAACGTGTTCACAATTTTACTAATTAAAACTTAGGACATAGTTTCTTATCTTCCAGTAATAACAGAGAAGATAAATATAACAACAATAAGACCTGTAATCATAAAAGAACCTGTTACTTTACCTCTTACATAAAGAAATAATAAAGCAACTAAAGCTACAGAACCTAAGATAAGTAATACAAATATAGAGTCCATAGATATTATTTTAAACCATACCTGACAATTTACGCTTAACCTTTTTTTAATCACCTTTAAAATCTCAAGTGTCAGCAGTTCGATTCTTCCTCTGGGCAAAATATATTGTCAACTTGAGTAAGTTGAGTAGGTTTAGCAACTTGAAACTCTTATAAAAAATTATTCTTCTTCTAGTGATGATTTAAAGTTTTTCATTTCTTCAGCATTTTTCCACCACCAATACTTCATATAAATATTAAAAAATATTGCAACGATAACCATAAATCCGAATATATAGAAAGCCCAAAGGTCACCTTCTTGGAAGTAAAAATTAAAAGGCATGTTTATCTACGTTTAGAAAACACTTCATCAAAACAGTAAGGACAGTATTCGTCTATTTTATATTTATCTGAGTCAATTTCTTTTTTATTTAGTGGTTCTCTGCATCTGAAACAGAGAATATAATCAGTTTCATTGAGATTCTTATCTAAAGCAACTCTATCATCAAACACAAAACAATCACCATTCCAATATGAACCACCGGTATCTTCGAAGTATTTAATAACACCACCATCAATTTGTTTTACATTTTTAAAGCCATTTTTTAACATTAATGCTGAAGCTTTTTCACAACGTACACCACCTGTGCAAAACATAACAATCTCTTTATTCTTCATTTTTGGATCTAAACTCATAATTTTGTTAGGAAAATCTCTAAACGAATCAAGATTAAGATCTACTGCATCTTCAAAAGTACCTAATCTAACCTCATATTCATTTCTTGTATCAAGCAAGACAATGTCCTCATTGTTATTAAGTTTATCCTGGAGTTCTTTAGGTGTAATCTTTTCACCAGTAAAAGTAAAGGGATCAATTTCATCTATACCCATTGAAATAATTTCTTTCTTGATTCTCACTAGCATTTTTCTAAAAGGCTGATAATCGTTATAGGTTGTTTTAATATCTATTTCACTAAATCTTTTATCAGAGCGTAAAAATTTTATGAAATCTTGAATAGCTTTATGTTCCCCAGCAATTGAAAAATTTAATCCTTTTTCACTAATTAAAACAGTCCCTTTTAGGCCTAATTTATTTGAATGCTTTTGTATTTTTCCTTGAAGCGATTTTCTATCAGTTATAGGGATAAACTTATAACCCGTTATATTTGATATTTTCAGAGTATCCATTTTTCAATAATTTATTTTCTTTTTCCCGTTCGGCCAGTTCTGAAATCAAGTCGCCCTTTTCTCTTAGCAACATGCTTTTTTTTTCTTTTTTTACGCCTTTCTTCAGGTATTGAAAAATCTTTCATGAACCCATAATAGTTATGTAAATTTATATTTTATACAAATAGAAAAGGGAGTCGGCAAACCCCCTTTTCCCAGCAAGTACTAGTGATAGAAACTTGCCAACTGTATTTTATACAAAGATTAAAGTAAACTAAGTTAGTCATATGTTGCTGATACATCTTGTGATATGTGACACTAGAAGGAGGGGTTCTCTGTCTGAACTCCTCTTTCACTACAGTTGGGAGAACAATGACAATTCATAATAAAATACCACCAAAAGGTTTAGGTACGTACATGATGTCGCCAGAAGAGGCTTCCGAAATGACATATGAAGCTATAAAAATTGGTTACAGACATATAGATACCGCTGAAGTCTACAGAAATGAAAAAGGTGTAGCATCCGGTATTAAAAAAGCAATTTCTGATGGATTGATAGAAAGATCTGAGCTATTTATCACAACTAAGGTATTCCCGGGTAACGAAATGTGGGGTCAGGAACAAAAAAAATATGATGATGTAATTGAAGCATATGAGAAAAGTCTTGCACGTCTTGAGTTAGATTATATAGATCTTTATCTCATTCATTCAGCGCATGCAAACAACACAAGAAAAGAACAGTGGAAAGCACTTTTGGATCTTAAAAGAGATAAAAAAATACATTACGCCGGTGTAGCAAATTGGAACATAAAACATATTCAGGAACTTATAGACATAAATTTACCAACTCCAGACACAAATCAAATTGAATTGCATCCTTGGGCGCAGCAACCTGAACTAGTACAATTTTTAAAATCTCATGGTATCCATATTATTGCATACAGTAGTTTGGTACCCCTTTCAACTTGGAGATCGAAAGAAGGAGAAAATAGCCTTAAGACTAAAGAACTCGAGGAAGAGGTTAAATCTGAAAATTCAATATTCAAACAACTTGCTACTAAATATAGCGTTACGGAATCGCAAGTATTATTACAATGGGCCTTGCAGCAGAACTATGCTGTACTTCCTAAAACTATTAAAATTCCAAGGTTAAAAGAAAATTTTGATTTTTCATTTTCGATTCAAGATTCCGATATGGATAAAATCAAATTAGTAAACAAAGGTGGAGGAATAACCTGGGAATGGGGAGATCCTCTACTTGTTAATTAATCTTTCAAATTTCTTATTTTAACTAACCATAACAAAGCTATTAAAATTGATAATCCTAAAACAACTAAAGCAAAGTTTTCATTATCTAACAACGAAGTACTAGAATTTTTCAAAAGTAATTTGTCAATACCGCTTGATAATATACTTAAAATCATTCCTGATCCTATCAGTGCAATAAAAAAGCCTGTAAATTTTGAAGGTAATTTATCTTTCATGAAAAAAATTATATCAATTATATTATTTAAAATCTTCCTATATCCGTCAAGGATATTCAATATAATGTTTTTATGAACAATTGGTCAAAAACAGTTCCAAAAGCTGTTCTACACGATCATCTTGATGGAGGTCTTAGGGTTTCAACTCTTATCGAACTTGCTAATAAACAAAATTACACTAATCTTCCATCCACTAATACTGAAGATTTACTTGAGTGGATCCAGCCTAAACCCAATATGTCTCTTGCTCTAAACCTAGAAGCATGGGATCACACTATTGCAGTTATGCAAGACACAGAATCTATATATAGAGTAACAATGGAAGCCCTTGAAGACTTATCTAACGATGGAGTTATTTACTCTGAATTACGGTTTGCCCCTCTTGTGCACTGTCAAAAAGGTTTAAACCCAACTGAAGTGGTTGACGCAGTATTACATGGTATTAAAGATGGTGAAAGGGATTTCAACATTACAGCAGGAGCTATTTTGTGTGCAATGCGACATTTAAAAAATTCAAAAGAGGTTATAAATTTATGTGTTGAAAATAGCGATATATTTGCTTTTGATCTAGCAGGACCAGAAATTGGATTTTCTGCATTGAATCACAAAGAAGCATTAGAAATAGCACATAAAAATAATGTTAACGTTACTTTACATGCAGACTGGGAGGTACCTGAAGGAATACACGAGGTAGTTCTAGATCTAAAAGCTCATAGAATAGGCCATGGTTCTCAGATAATAGATGACATCATAATTGACAATGGAAATTTACATTTCAAAAGCGATGCTGCACGTTATGTTTTTAAAAATAATATTGCACTAGAACTGTGTCCAACTTCAAATATGCAATGTGGATCTTGTGAATCAATTTCTGAACATCCTTTTAAAAAACTTTATGATACTGGTTTTAATGTGACCATAAACACAGATAATAGACTTATGAGTAACACCACAATGTCTGAGGAAGTACAAAACCTGGTTGATGCTTTTGATTTTTCTGAAAATCAGATACGCAAAATTACCTACAACACTATTAAAGCTGGTTTTGTCAATGATGCTAAAAAAAATGAGTTGTTAGGAAAATTATAAATTTGCTATAAGGAATCTAAAGTAATTTCAACCATATTTTTTAACCCTATTTCTCTTTCTTCAGAAGTCATTTGAAGATTCTTTGAAATCACGTCTGATACAGTTGCAACTGCTAGGGCATCAGCACCATATTCTGCTGCTACTCCGTACAACCCTGCAGCTTCCATTTCAACAGCAAGTATTCCCATTCTATTCAATATTTCAAAAGTTTCTTTTCTTGGATCATAAAATAAATCTCCAGAGAAAATATTTCCAACATGAACATTTTTATTTAATTTCTCCGCAGTGTGTACAAAGTTATGTAATAAGTTCCAAGAAGCAGTTGCGGAAAAATCTGCATCAAAAAACCTAGATCTATTAACTCCAGAATCTGTAGAAGCACCGACACCTACAACTATATCCCCAAGTTCTAAATGATCAGCAATTGATCCCGAGCTTCCAACTCTAATTAGGGACTTAACATTGTATTCAGTGATTAATTCTTTAGCGTATATAGAAATAGATGGAATACCCATTCCTGTTCCCATTACGGATACACGTTTATCTTTATATGTACCTGTAAATCCTAGAATATTGCGTACATTAGTAACCTCTTTAATGTTGCTAAAAAAGGTTTCAGCAATAAATTTAGCTCTTAGAGGATCTCCCGGTAATAAAATGGCTTCAGCAAATGCTCCATCTTGTGCATTAATGTGTGGTGTCACCATCAAATAATTCTAACATTAAAATCAAATTTAGAACATGCATCCTTACTAATATCTAATTTATGAAATATTCAGACGAAGAAATTTATTTAATGAAAAAAGATAAGTTTTTAAAAAGTGTTATCCAAAAAAATAACTCAATAACTATCAAACCCAGCAAAACATCATATTTTCATTCAATGATAAATATTGTAATTTCACAATTTATCTCAACAACAGCAGCAGCGGCTATTTCAAAAAAAATCTTAATCCATTTCAAAACTAATACCTTCACTCCTTCTCAATTTATAAACTTAAGCATTAAAGAAATAAAATCATTAGGTTTATCTACAAACAAATCTAAATCAATCAAGGAAATTTCAAGAATTTTTCACGAATCAAATCTTTCATATAAGCTTAATTCTTTCTCTGAAGCTGATCTTGATGAAGTGCTACTTTCTATATATGGAGTTGGTCCATGGTCTCTTCAGATGTTTAAATTATTTAAGTTAGGTTATACAGATATTTTCTCATCTAAAGATGCAGCATTGAGAAAAGCCATGGAAATGGCTGGCATGGTAAAACCCAATTCACCAGAAGTTGATTATGATAAGTACTCTAAAAAATGGGTACCCTATCGTTCAATTGCTTCAATGCACTTATGGGCATCTCTTAATTAGTAATATTATTAGTTACTAAAGTCGTAATCTAAGTTATTATTCGATTAGGTAATAAGCCTGTTACCTCAAAAAAGAGTTCGAGAAATCGGACTCTTTTTTACATATTTAGGGTTTTAATTACATATTAATAATTTGAACCTTTAGATTAAGATAATGATAGAAGTTGTACTCTCAAGAGTCATCCAAGGTGGATTGTCTGGTATAGGGATAGGCTTTATTTTTTATTGCTATCCTTTTGTTAGGCATCTCGTATCAAGAGATTACAGATTTAGGTTCTATCAAGCTGAAGATAAAAATCTCGCTTTTAAGAGAGAATGTATTAAATATTTAAAAATTGGCCTCACTTATGGTTTTATTTATGGATTTATTATGGGCACAATAATTGGTCCTTTTGGGCAAAGGAATGGTATTTAGTCCAATTAACCAAATAGTATTCTTATAGACAATAAAATTGACACAATTACTAAAACAGGCCTAACAACTTTTTCACCATTACTAATTGCAAATCGTGATCCTAAATTGGCACCTCCAATTTGAGCTACTGCCATTATTAGCCCTAATTCCCAAATTACATATCCCTTTAAAGCAAAAATTATGAATGCTGCAAAATTAGAAGCAAAATTTAATAACTTTGTAATAGCAGTGGCCTTCATTATTGAAATTCCTTTAATGATTACAAATGCTAAAACAAAGAAAGAACCAGTACCAGGACCAAAAAAACCATCATAAAACCCAATTAGAATAACTATCACATTAAAAATAAAAAGCAGAGAGCTGCTCCTATTAGATGTTGATGGACCTCTATTTAAAATAAAAAAAACTGCAGCAGAGATTAGGAGAATAGGGATTATGCTCTCAAGTAATTCATTAGATATTCGACTGACAAGAAAAGTGCCAATCATTGAACCTCCAAAAGATAAAAAGAAATATAGAAATCTTTTAGGTTCAGTTAGAAGTCCGTTTTTGTAATAATTATACGTAGATGTAAATGTACCAAAACATGACTGAAATTTATTGGTAGCGAGTGTATTTAAGGGGCTAATTCCTACTAATAACATTGCAGGAGTTGTGAGCAAACCTCCACCTCCAGCTATAGAATCAATTAATGAAGCTAGAAAAGCAGCAATAAATAGGATTACGTAAGTACTAAATTCTAAAGAAAATTCCATATAAGTACTTTAAAGAGTATTTATTAATGAAGATATTGAAATTAAGAAAAAACTCACTTGTTATAATTATTGCATGGAATATTACGGTGCAATCGATCAAGGAACCACAAGTACAAGATTTGCTATATTTGATAGCGAAGAAAATCAGGTTGCCATACACCAAATTGAAATTGAACAAATTTATCCTGAACCAGACTATGTTGAACACAATCCAGATGAAATATGGAAGAGTGTAAGTACTTGTATATCAGAAGTAGGTAAAAAATTTGATTTAAGTAAACTTTCTTCAATAGGAATAACTAATCAAAGAGAAACAACTGTTGCTTGGTCAAAATCAACAGGTAAGCCACTTTACAATGCAATAGTTTGGCAAGACACAAGAACACAAGATATTTGTGATGAAATAGTTAAAATTGATGAACTACAATCTGATTTTAAAAATACAGGTCTTCCAGTAGCTACTTATTTTTCATTATCCAAAATTTTATGGCTATTAAGAAATGTTGACAAGGTTAAAGTTGCTGCTGAAAATCAGGACTTATGTTTCGGCACAATTGATTCATGGATACTTTTTAAATTAACTGGTAAACATCTAACTGATGTTACCAATGCAAGTCGTACACTTATATTTGACTTACAGACTCTTTCTTGGAATCCAAAAATTATAGAGTATTTTGATATACCAAAATCGTCACTCCCTGAAATTAAACCATCAATGTATTGTTTTGCAGAAGATACTCCTTTTATTGAAAATGTTCCAATTACAGCTGTTCTAGGTGATCAACAAGCATCGCTATTTGGCCATAAAGCATTCAAGGTAGGAGAAAGTAAAAACACATATGGAACGGGGTGTTTCTTTTTAGTCAATACAGGCAATGAAATTATTTCTTCAAATAATGGTTTAATTTCTACTGTTGGTTATCAAATTGAGGACCAGCCTCCAGTTTTTGCACTGGAAGGTTCAGTTGCTGTTGCTGGTTCATCTATACAATGGTTAAGAGATAATATAGGCTTAATTGATAGTAGTTCTGATATCGAAAAATTAGCACTTTTAGTAAAAGATAATGGGGGAGTGTATTTCGTTCCTGCATTTTCAGGGCTATTTTCTCCACATTGGGATCCAACTGCTCGAGGAACAATTGTTGGTATGTCAGGACACACAAATAAGTCACATATTGCAAGGGCTGTTTTAGAGTCTGTTGGATTTCAAAACTATGAGTTAACAAAGGCTTTTGAATTAGATTTAAATTTCAAACTTTCATCATTATCTGTTGATGGGGGAATGACTGCAAATAATCTTCTTATGCAATTTCAAGCTGATATAAGCGATATAAAAATACATTCTTTAAAAATAAAGGAAGTAACTGCTTTTGGTGCTGCGTTAGCTTCTTTTTCTTTTATTAATCAGAAACCTTTAGTGAGTATTGTTAACAAAGTTAGTAGAAGTAAAACATGGTCCCCTAATATGAATGGAAAATTGCGTGAAAATTATTTATCACGTTGGAATAAAGCTATAGAGAAAGCAAAAAATTGGATGTAATTAAGTTAATTACATATGCATATATTGTATTTTTTGTATTCGCAGGTATAAATCATTTTTTAAACCCCACATTCTATGATGCATTAGTCCCATCTTTCATACCAATGCCACGATTAGTGCACCAATTCACAGGCATATTAGAAATTGTGATCCCTTTGTTATTTCTGACCAAATACAAAACCGAAGCTGCATTATTTATGATTATTTTTTTAGTATTAATTTATGGTGCTAATTTGTATGTTTGGATTGAAGGTTTACCATACGGAAATCGTACATTCACCAATCTACAACACTTTTATAGATTTTTAATACAGGTTGCATATATAAGTATTACATATATTATTTATCGTTATGACTGATTATAAATTCTCGAAAGATTTCATATTCGGTACTGCGGTTGCTTCATATCAGGTTGAAGGTGGAATCTACAATAATGACTGGACTCATTGGGAAAATAAGGTCAACACAGTATGTGCAGAACCATGCAATGAAGCATGTAAACATTATGAATATTTAGAAGAGGATATTAATTTACTTGATAAATTAGGTATTAAAGCCTTCCGATTTTCTATGGAATGGAGCCGGATACAGCCAGAAGAAAATATTTTTAACGAAGCAGAGATTCAATATTATGTTGAAAAAGCTAAACAACTCTTGTCAAAAAATATTACTCCAATAATTACTTTCCATCACTTCACTTCACCAGATTGGCTCGCTAAATATGGATATTGGGCCTCTTCTAAAACTACTGATGCATTTGTCGAGTATGTATCGAAAATGATGGATCATCTTCCTTCTGAAGTTGTGTATTACAATACAATAAACGAACCCGGTATTTTTAGTATGTTTGGATATTTCTCTAAAGCTAAATTTCCTCCTGGTATTAGAAATGAAAAAATATTTATTTCAGCTTCTGAAAATATAATAAATGCACATAAACAATCTTTAGAAGTGATTAAAAACAAAAATAGTAATGCTAAAGTCGGTATGACTCACGCTCTTCACGAATGGGATGATAAAGATAAAAGTGTATTTAATCAATATCTTAAATATCATCTTGAAGATAAATTCTTTTTTGCATCAGATGAAGATGATTTTATTGGTCTACAAACATATTCGATTAAAAGAACGAGTCCCAGTCTTATATATCGCTCAGTTGCAGCCTTTCTTATCAAAATCCCTTTTTTAAGAAATAGAATATTCCCTTTATTTTTAGATACCTTCTCAGGAAGAAATGATTATGTTGCTAAGTCTGCACGTAAAACAAAAATGGGATATGAGTATAGGCCTGAAGCTATCAAATATAATCTTCATAGAATACATGAAAAATTTCCTGATAAAGATATATTTATCACAGAAAACGGTATTGCTACAGATAATGATGATGAACGAATTGAGTTTGTTAAAGATGTATTGAAAGATGTACACGAATACAATCAAGGATCAGGCAAGGTGATAGGTTACTTATACTGGTCACTGCTAGATAATTTTGAATGGGACCTTGGTTATAATATGAATTTCGGCCTTGTAGAGATAGATAGAGATACTTTTGCAAGAAAACCACACCAATCTGCTCATTGGTTTGGCAAAGTTTCAAGAACAAATTCATTTACTGATTAAACAACCACTTATTAAAATATCCACATGACATTTATTATTGCAGGCGCTACTGGAACCATAGGTTCAGCAATAGCTAGGGAGTTATCCAAAAATAATAAGATACACTTAATTGGTAGAAGTGTAGATAAACTCAGTACCTTGGCACAAGAAATAGACGCTACTTACAGTACTTTAGATTTAACCAATCCGATCCCAACAAAAGAATATTCACAAACTATAGAAGTTGATGAGATAGCTGGACTAATAAATTGTATCGGATCTATTCATTTAAAACCCCTGCATGGTTCTACAATTGACGATTTTAATGATGTTATTAATACTAATTTATTTTCATCGTATTACCTTTTATCTGCATTCGCCAGAAAAATGAAAAATGGATCTGCAATATTTTTCTCATCTGTTGCCGCTACTAAGGGTTTGTCGAATCATGAGTTAATATCTGCGGCAAAAGCAGGTATTGAAGGCTTGGTAAGATCATCAGCAGCTAGTTATGCTAAAGATAACCTGAGAGTTAATGCAATTGCTCCAAGTATTATGGACTCAAACATGTCGCAAAAAATACTCGCCTCTGAATCAGCAGTGGAGTTCTCAAAATCTATGCATCCCATTCCAAAAATAGGAGATTCAAGTGATATAATTCCAGTAGTAAGATGGCTACTCTCTGATGATTCAAAATGGATAACAGGCCAAACCATCCATGTTGATGGGGGATTTTCGACGGTAAAGCCAAGATAGGAGATTTATGACTGAAAAAAAATATTTAGAAACACATGAGTGGTATTCCCTTTCAGGAAACGAAATAACAATAGGAATTTCTGATTACGCTCAGGGTGAATTAGGTGACATAGTTTTTGTAACCTTACCAGAGGTAGGAGAAGAATTTTCAAAAGGGGATTCAATGGTAGAAGTTGAGGCAACCAAAACAGTAGCTGAAGCGTATGCCCCTATGGATTGTGTTATTATCGAAGTTAATGCAAGATTAGAATCTGAACCAGAAGTTATCAACACTGATCCGTGTGGAGATGGATGGATGGTTAAAGCTGAAGTAAAGAATCTTGACGATACTGGCATGCTTTATCAAGAGTATGAAACTTTTATTTCTTAAATGCCAGATTCTTTATTATCTCCACTTCATACATATCATATTGAAAATAAAGCAAAGTTTATAGATTTTGCTGGTTGGTCGATGCCATTTTCTTATGATGGAACAATAAAAGAGCATAATTATGTGCGAACTAGTACTGGTTTTTTTGATGTGTCTCACATGGGAAGAATCGAAATTCAGAATTCAGAGATTGATAAACTCAGCAAATTGATATGTTCAGATATTGAAAATTTAAATGAAGGTAAAGCATTATATTCAATATTTACAAATAGTGATGGGTGCGCAATAGATGACGTTATATTTTGGAAATTTATTGATCACATTGTTCTAATTTGTAATGCGGCCAATTCATCAAAAGTAATTGATCACTTAAAAAAACATTCGATTTCAATAAATGTAATTACGCAATCAACAGCATTGATAGCTGTTCAGGGACCCAACTCACTAAATCTTATGTCTAATTTTCTGCAAATACCAGATGAATTCTCTTGTGTTAAGAACGACATCTATACATACGCTAGAACTGGTTATACAGGTGAAGATGGTTTAGAGATAATGGTTTCTCTTGACAACTTAGATAATCTGATTGATTTTCTAACATCAAGTGAAGCAAAACCTTGTGGTCTCGGTGCAAGAGATACACTTCGTCTTGAGGCATCTTTACCTTTATATGGATTTGAACTGTCACAAAATATTACACCAATAGAAGCTGGTTTAAAATGGACAGTAACTAATAAAAATGCTTTTTTAGGTTCCGATGTTATTAATGAACAAATAAATACTGGTAATCACCAGATACTGAAAAAATTTACAATTGACTCTAAGTCGATAGCTAGAACAGGAACAAATGTTAAAGCAGGGAATACCCCCGGTGTTGTAACATCTGGTAACTATTCCCCAATTCTTAAAAAGTCAATTGGTTTCGCTTTGTTCGAAAACCAACCTACAACTGATTTATTAGAATTTGATATCCGTGGTAAATTGGTTGAAGGTAAAATTATTAAGAAAAGGTTTTTAAGTTAATGTTCGTTCCTCACTCAAATATAGATTTAAACATTATTTTTGAAGAATTAAAAATTTCTTCACTTGATGACTTATTTGCTCACATACCAGATGAACTTCTTATTAATAATGGTTTAGATGTTGAAGACTCCTTGTCAGAGCTAGAAGCTACAGATTACTTTGAAGACATTGCCTCACTTAACACATCATCTCTTACATGCTTTGCTGGTGGCGGTCACTACGATGTTTATCTTCCTCCCACGGTCAAGTCCCTTACTATGAGACCAGAGTTTATGACATCATATACTCCCTACCAAGCAGAAATTTCTCAAGGAATATTACAAGTACTATTCGAATTCCAATCTCTTGTTTGCGATTTAACAGAAATGGAATTAGCAAATGCATCCCTTTACGATGGTGCTACTTCAATAGCTGAGGCTATATCTGTGGCTATAAACAAAACAAAGCGAGATAATATTGTCATTTCTAGTGGTTTTAATCCAAACAGTAAAGAAGTAATTAATACATTAATTGACTCTAAAAAATTTAATTTACAATATGTTGAATTAGAAAATTATCTTTTTCCAGAAGATTATCAATTTACAGATGAAGATGCTGCATTTGTTGTTTCATTTCCTCATTATGAAGGTTCAGCACAAGACCTAACTGAACTTGTCAAAAAAGCACAAGACATGGGAATAATCACTATATGCTATGTAGATCCTTCTATGCTAGGAGTGCTTAAAACACCTGGTTCCATGGGTTTCGATATAGTTGTAGCTGAGGGTCAGTCTATAGGCACTCCGCTATCTTTTGGCGGTCCAACAGTGGGATGGTTCGCTACTAAAAAGGATTTAGCCAGATTAGTACCTGGACGAATTATTGGCGAAACTATTGATAATAATCATAAGAAAACATACGTTATGACACTAAGAGCTAGAGAGCAAGATATTCGTCGTGAGAAAGCATCTTCAAATATATGCACAAATCAAACTTTAAACGCAATCGGATCAGCAATACATCTCTCCTGGATGGGACCTGAGGGTATTTATCAAGTTGGTTACCAAGCTATACAAAAAGCAACTTATATGAAAAATGAATTTAAAAAATCAGGATTTAATCTTAAAAATGACGAATCATCTTTAAGAGAGTTCCTAGTTGAAACTAAAGTTCCTGTCTCAAAAGTTTTAACATATATGGGAAGTAATGGATTT
>Ga0213861_10003327_pt1 | contig 13290 bp, 11 predicted proteins | sample PICome_4_FD_160110 | JGI IMG/M metagenome (GOLD analysis project Ga0213861, IMG submission 160110) | Coastal seawater microbial communities near Pivers Island, North Carolina, United States - PICO131 | ecosystem: Environmental > Aquatic > Marine > Coastal | place: USA: North Carolina...
CCTACCGCAAAGCCCGATAAATCTGCCGCCGGTGATTTTCAAAATGGGCGGTAAAAAACGTCATCATGCCACCTATTGTCAGTCGGCCACCAAACGGGTGCTTGTACACCTCCTTGTCCAGGTATTCGTCGGGGAGTTCGTTTAGGAAAGCCTGGAAGTTTTCGCGCTCCGCGTGGTATTGGGCGATCACATTTGGCAGTTCATCGCTGGCCGGCAAAGCCTCCCCACTGATACCCGGCGGCGCCTTGAACTTGAGCGGCGACAGCAGGTACCAGCGCACCAACTTGGTGCGAAACCAGGTTCCCACCCCTGCCTGGGTCAGTTCCGGCTGGTGGCTCAGTTTCTTTTCGCAGTACAGGCGCGAATATTTTTCGGACAACAGCAGGTGGTGCAACACCTGCATGGGCGACCAGCTATCCGGCGCTGGCGGGCTATTCAATACCGCGGAGGAATGCTGTGCCAAATCGGCGAAAAGCGCGTCCAGGCTGTCGTTCAGGGTTTGGAGTTGTTGGTTCAGGGCCGTCTTCATGCAGGGTATCGTATTGGTAAGGTGGGTAAATTAGGATATATTTTCGAATGGAGGAAAAGAATAAAGGAAAGAGGCCTAAGTGGCAGAATTTCCGCCCTCCTCCATGGATGATCCGACAATCCGCCCTACCTTGGGCTCGCAAAATACCTGAGAAGCAGATGCTATCCGTAAACAGCGACGAACATTTCATGCAACAGGCCTTGCGGCAAGCCCAGCTGGCGGCCGACGCGGGCGAAGTACCCGTAGGCGCCGTGGTGGTGGCCAACAACCAGATCATTGCCCGGGGCCACAACCAAACCGAGCAGCTAACCGACGTGACGGCCCACGCCGAGATCATTGCCCTGACGGCAGCGGCCAATTTCCTGGGTGGCAAGTACCTCAAGGGGTGTACCCTCTACGTCACGCTCGAGCCCTGTGTCATGTGCGCGGGTGCCCTGGCCTGGGCCCAACTGGACCGCCTGGTGTACGGTGCGCCCGACGACAAACGCGGGTTCATGCGCTTCGGACGCGAGCTGCTGCACCCGAAAACCAAAATTGAATTCGGCATCCTGCACGAGGCCTGCGGCGCCCTAATGCAGGGCTTCTTTCGGGAGAAACGCTAGGGGGCATGCGTTAAACTCCGTTAAGACCTTGGTTAAATTGTCTTAAAGGGCTTTACAATAGCCCGCAGCCTGCCTACTTTGCCAAGAAAAAATCCTGACATGAAAAATACAACCTACTTGCTCCCCGGTATTTTTGCGCTGAGCCTGTTGTTTACTGCCTGCAGCCCTACGCTCAGCCCCTTCACCCAAACCTTCTACGAAGACAACAACTGGACCGCAGGCGACCTGCAGAAGATTCAGTTTTACCTCTCCGACGACATTGTTCTGTACCGCGAACTCAGCGGCGGCAAATCCGAAATCATCGAAGGGGAGATCAAGATTGTCAACGGCCGCAAGCGCGACCAGGTGACCTTCCGCCGGGGCACGCCGGGCGTGTTCCTCTTTAGCCCCAAAGCCAACCGCTTCGCCGTCAGCTTCGAAGATGCCGGCGACGACCGCTACCTCATCTTCGGCCCCAGCCCCAAAGCCGGCAACCGCTACGTATTGCTGGCCAGCGACTGGAACCGGCAGCAAGGTGCCGTCACCTACGCCGGACAGACCTGGACCGTCGATGCCAACGATGCCTATACCGCACTCATGGTCGACCTGAAGCGCCTCCAGCAGGTAGACGTGCAGACGCGTGTGGCCGGAGGCCGCCGGGTGGGCGGGTAGGGTAAAAAGTGTAAGTGTGTAAGTGTGTAAGTGTGTAAGTGTGTAAGTGTGTAAGTGTGTAAAAGTTTTCGAAGTCGGAAGTCGGCGGTGGGAAAGGAAAGTGGAAACGTGGAAAAGGGGAAAGGTGTAAAAGGGGGACTCGAAGTCGGAAATCGGAGGTGGGAAGTCGGAAATTTTAGACCGGGTAAAGGTGGAAAGGAAAGTGGAAACGTGGAAAAGGGGAAAGGTGTAAAAGGGGGACTCGAAGTCGGAAATCGGCGGTGGGAAGTTTTAGACTGTGTAAAGGTCTAAGCGTGTAAACGGGTGGCTGACCCAGCGTCGGGCATATCCATCTTCCCGCATGCGCTGAGAGCCACCAAAAATCACCCAGTCCCAGTGATCAAAGGATCGCGCACCTGAGCGGGCGGGCCTACTCCTTCAGGACTACAGCTATAGCACAAGTTGCATTATCAAGCAGGAAGATGCCTTGGCAAATGGGGTTAAATCTATCTAATCCCCATTGATTTGGCGTTATTCCTTTGGGTCGGGCAGTCCCAGCGGTAGGTATCCACAACGCTAAAGTATGGCAAAACGACCGCAGCGCGGTCAAATTATGTTAGCCCTAACACCGCCAATTCTTTCCGACCCGACCCCAGCGGGGTCGCACCAAAGGCTATAGGCATTGTGCTATAAACATGGAATCCCTTCAGGATTCAGTGCCAGGCTATAACACAGCATCCCTTCAGGATGCAGGGCCGCTGAAGAGCGGAATTGGGTAATCCTTAGTGAGAATGCTGGTTACTCGCCAGGGGCCGCGCCGGGAAGGATGCTGCTCCCGCCCCCTCAGCAGACCCAGAATGAGTTGTATGTTTATAGGGAAGATGATACAGCAGGGCAACGACCCCGAGGGGGTCGCATAAAATACCAACATTGGCGTCAGCCGGAGCCGACGACAATTATAGGTGGATGTGTCCCAACCGTAGTCATTTATGGCGCTGGGAGCAACAAATTAATATTAATCCCCCTGCAACTTGTGTAATAGCCGTAGTCCTTCAGGTGACTGCTGGCGCAGGGACGAGCAGCAGCAGGGATGGGCGGGAGGAACGACCAGACAGCCCGGCGACGGGTGGCTACCTGCTGCGCCAGCGGCCAGCAGGTGGGCGCCCGGCGGCTGCCCAAAAAACAATTGCGCCTGGGGGCGTCGGAAGCAGCGCGTTATGTTTAGTTTTAACCTTCAACAACAACGCCTGTAACCATGAAGCAGCCCCTCCTCTACCTCTACCTGATGCTGGCCGGTGTGAACCTGGCGGCGGAATACGCCCAGGAAACCTGGCTGATTGTGCTGACCAAGCCGCTGTTGCTGACGGTGCTGGCGGTATGGTTTTACGGGCGGGTGCGGCCACTGCGCGGTGGGTTTGAGCGCCTGCTACTGGTGGGGCTGGTGTTTTCGATCGGCGGCGACACCCTGCTGCTGCTGGTGGAGAACGGGCCGCGGGCCGAGCTTTTCTTCCTGCTGGGGTTGGGGAGTTTTCTGGTGGCCCAGCTGTGCTACGCCGGGGCTTTCGGGCAGTACCCGGGGGCGCGGCGCGAGGGGTTGGTGGTTCGGCAACCGGCCTGGGCGCTGCCGGGCTTGCTGTACCTGGCGGCGATGCTGGTGGTGCTGTGGCCGGGCCTGGGCATGGGCCTGCGGGTGCCGGTGGCGGTGTATGCGTGCGCTATTGTGGCCATGGCTACGGCGGCTCTCAACCTGGGTGGCGTGGCGCCGTCGGGCCCCTGGCGCGGGCTGCTGGTGGGGGTGTTGCTGTTTGTGCTGTCGGATTCGCTGATCGCCTGGAACAAGTTTGTGACCCCGCTGCCCTACGCGCGGGTGGGCATTATGCTGACCTACCTGGTGGGGCAGCTGCTGATTGCCTATGCGGGGTGGCGGATGGCACAAGTGGAAAAGGGGGGGACTCGAAGTCGGAAGTGGGAGGTGGGAAGTCGGAAGTTTTAGGCCGGGTAAAGGTGGGAAATCGGAAATGGCGGCGTGTAAAAGGGAGGTCAGGCAAGCGTTGCGTTTGTCTGCTAGCGGGAGCAGCGTGGTTTATGGCTTTAACTCTTTTCCGTGCACTATTAAGCTTGGCCTAACCGACCAAGGGGTTTATAACGGTGGTCTTTATTGAAAAACAATGTTGCTTTTTTTTGAAATAAAAACATTTTAAGGTATATTTACCCTGTGATCCGAAAGCGACTTCTTTTTGACCACCTTTCTGATTACTCATCGGTAACTACCCCTTGCGGCGGACACACTTCGCCAGGCCATCAAGGGCATTCAGCGGTTTTGTTTTCCTTGCTTGGTTGTTGGCAGTGCATAACTGGCAGCAATGGTGGTGGTTTGCCCCGTACGGCCAGTGGGTCGGAAGTGGGGCCGGCGTTCAGGCCTTAAGGGTGGGCCCCTCCCAAGGGGCTGCTATGCCCTGGCGAGAAATCCCCCCATCTCAATCACCCATCCAACCTCTCGCGAACTGGCAGCAAGGCGGTTTCACCCTAACCCTAATTTTCTGCTCAGCACCTGACTTTCCAGCAAATCGTGCGCCCCTTGAGATCGCCTCGCGCCAGGGGTGGTAGCAGGCCGCCGCCGCGGCGGCGCCCGTAGGGCCGACCAGCGGGAGCTGCGGACGACCCGGCCCGCAGGGAGGCGCCCAGAGCTATCGAATCTAAAAACAATTAATAGGACCAACAGGGTTTATTTACGCCGGATAGTACGAAGTGCCGTAGGTACGGCTTTTGATTCTTTGACAAAACTTATGCCCTCGCTTCTTTTCTACCCTACTATAAGGTAATTTTTCTAATTTTGCAGCGTTTTTCAGCAGGGTAGCTGATCGGTTTGTTGCTATGCAGCGCCGCGCCTACCCGCAAAATAATGCTCATTCACATTACCTTATAAAATTAGGCCACTCATGGTAAAACAATGGACTGCAGTGCTGATGATCTTCAGCATGACCATTGCCGGTTTATTTGCTCAAAAAGCGGACGATCGCGTGCTTTTCACGGTGGAAGGAAACCCCGTTGGGGTAGAAGAATTCACCTACATCTACGCCAAGACCAACGGCGACAAAGCCGACTTTTCGGAGCCGACTCTCCAGGAATACCTCGACCTCTACGTCAAATTCAAACTGAAGGTACAGCGTGCCAAAGAGATGCGCCTCGACACCATCAAGGCACTGCAGGAGGAGCTGGCGGGCTACCGGCGGCAACTGGCCGACAGCTACCTGGTGGATCGCGCCATCGGCGACCGCCTCATCAGCGAGGCTTACGACCACCTGAAACAAGATGTCGACATCAGCCACATCCTGGTGGCGATGAAGACCGACGCCAGCCCGGCCGACACCCTGGCGGCCTACACCAAGGCCATGGCTACCCTGGAGCGCATCAACAAGGGCGCCGCCTTTGCCGACGTGGCCAAAGAAGTTTCCGACGACCGCTACAGCAAGGACCGCGGTGGCCGGGTGGGTTTCACCACGGCCCTCTACCCTGCTGGTTTGTACAACCTCGAGTACGCCGCCTACCAGGCGCCCCTCAATAAGGTGACGGGCCCTATCCGCACCAACGCGGGTTACCACCTGTTGCTGGTGCACGAGCGCCGGCCGGCCCGCGGGGAAGTAGAAGCAGCCCACATCATGATGCGCACCGACAACCAGGACGAAGCCACTGCGAAAGCCCGGATCGACAGCGTGTACCAGGCCCTCCAGGGCGGAGCAGCCTTCGACGCCCTGGCCAAGGCCGTGAGCCAGGACGAGCGCACCGCCAGCAACGGCGGCTACATCGGCTTCTTCGGCATCAGCCGCTACGAGAAGCCCTTTGAAGATGCCGCTTTCGGCATCACCGCCGACGAAGGCTACTCCAAGCCCTTCAAGACCAGCCTCGGTTGGCACGTAATCAAAAGAATTAGTCGCAAGGAAATACAACCTTTCGCCGCCGAAAAGCCTCGTTTAGAGGGTAAGGTTCGGCAGGATCCCCGCTTTGATGCAGCGAAGAAAGCTTTGCTCGTCCATATCCGCCAGGACAACCACTTCACGGAGAATACGGCCGGGCTGAACGAATACATCGCCAGCTTGCCCGACACCTTCAACACCTTCCGCTGGAAGGCGGAGGAGCCCCTTTCGAAACTGGGTTTGTTTAGCCTCGACGGCGGCTACCAGGTCACGATGGGCGATTTCGCCACCTACCTGAGCAAGTCGACCCGCGAGCGGGTCAGCTACGCGCGGGAAGGTGACAACGAATCGGTAGCCCGCCGGCTCTACGCCCAGTTTGTGGACGACCAACTGCTGAAATACGAAGAATCGCAACTGGAGCAGCGGTATCCCGAGTTTCGCAGCCTCATGCGCGAGTACGAGGAAGGCATCCTGCTCTTCGAAGCGACCAAACTGGAGGTGTGGGACAAAGCAGCCCAGGACAGTGTGGGATTGGAAAAATTCTACACGGGTGTAGCCGGAAAGTACCGTTGGGCACCCCGGGCAAAAACGACCACCTACCGCGTAGGCCTCAACTACAAAGACGAAGCCGAAGCGGTGCGGGCTTACGCCCAAAACCATACCGCGGAAGAAGTGAAAGCCCGGTTCAATACCCCGGAAACCATGAAAGTGGTGACGGAAGAATCGCTGGTGGAACAGTTTCGCGCGCCGGAATTATCGGCGGTGGGTTGGCAAACCGGTAGCATTACGCCGCTGGAAGAAAACCAGCGCAGCAAAAACCTGAAGTTCGTGAAGATCGAAGCAATCCTGCCCGAAGCCAATAAGACACTGGCCGAAGCGCGGGGATACGTGATTGCCGACTACCAGGATGAACTCGAACGCGAATGGGTCGAAGCGTTGCGCAACAAGTACAAGGTGGTTATTAACCAGAAAGTATTTAAAAGTCTCGTGCGTTGATAACATTCGGTAACACGGTTAAAAATGGTGGCTTGCTGCTGCTGCTCCTGAGCTGCCTGCTGGTGGTGACGGGTTGTAGTAGCGAAAAACAGGAAGGCGCGGGCAATGTCCGGTTACTGGCACGGGTAGGCAACAAGACCCTGGACATCACCGAAATGGAGGGGATGTTCTACGACAGCATGAGCCCCGAGGACAGTGCGGCCGTCATTCAGGCTTTTGTGGGGCGGTGGGTACGCGAAGCAGCCATCCTCAACGAGGCGGAACGCAACATTCCACCCAACCTGAACATCAACAAGCTTGTGCGCGACTACCGGGCCTCCCTGGTGCGCAGCAACTACGAGAAGATTCTGGTAGAAAAGCTGCTCGATTCGGTGGTGACGCAAGCGGAACTGGAAGAATTTTACGCGGAAAACAAGCTGCTCTACGAGTTGGAAAAGCCGATCATGCGCTGTTTTTTTATTAAAGTTCCTATTCCCACGCCCGAAGGTAGCCGCCTGCGGAACTTGTGGAACATGGAATCCAAGGCCTCGGTCGCCGATTTGCAAAAATACTGTAACCAGTACGCCGAAGTTGCTTTGTTGGACAAAAACCTCTGGTACGCCATCGAAGATGTAGGCAAGCAGCTGCCCGACGGCACCATCACCACCGCCAACGTGGGTTCGAAACGCGATTTTACCCAGCGGGACGAACACCACCAGTACTACTTTCGGTTGTTTGAATTGAAAAACCGCAAAGAAATTGCCCCCTTGTCCTACATCGAAGACCAGGCGCGCAAAGTCATTTTACACAAGCGGAAGTTGCAGTTGGTGGAAGAAGTAAAAGAAGACATTTATCAGCGCGAATTGCGGGATAACAACGTGGAAATACTCATAAAGTAAGCATTCGGTATGAATAAGCATTTGATGATTTTACTGACCGTACTGACCCTGACTCAGGTGGTTTGCGCCCAACGGGTGGTCATTGACAAGGTCGTGGCGATGGTGGGTGGCGAGGTCGTATTGCTGTCTGAAATAGAAGAACAGTACTCCCTGATGAAAGCCCAGAACCCCAACGTACCCCAGGATCTGCGGTGTGACATCATGGACCAGTTACTGGCTTCCAAGTTACTGGTCAACCAGGCCAACCTGGACAGTATCCTCGTGGCCGACGAAGAGTTGGAAGAACAGCTCAATGCCCGGATTGAACGGATTTTAGCCTACATGAATGGCGACCTGGAACAGTTCCAGGCCTACTACGGCCAAAGTGTTACCCAGGTCAAGGAACAGTTTCGCGGTGACTTGCGTTCGCAGATTCTTTCCGAGCGCATGCGTGCGCAGGTACTGGCTGGCGTTACCGTTACGCCTTCCGAAGTGAAGCACTTTTTCCAGGAAATTCCGCGCGACAGCCTCCCCTACTTCAGTTCGGAAGTGGAGGTTGGCGAGATCGTCTACATTCCGCCAGTCAACGCCGAAGAGCGGGCCAAATCGATTGCCAAGCTGGAAGGTCTGCGCGAACAGATCGTGTCGGGAGCGGCTACCTTCGAGAGCACCGCCCAAAAATTCAGTGACGATGGCTCGGCGCGTATCGGTGGCGATCTGGGCTGGGCCAAGCGCGGCAAATTTGTGCCCGAATTTGAAGCTGCCGCCTACCAGTTGGAACCCAACGAAATCAGCCAGGTGGTTGAATCTGAGTTTGGTTTTCACCTCATCCAGCTCCTCGAACGCCGGGGCAACAGCATCCACGTGCGCCACATCCTGGTCCGCCCGGAAATCACCGAAGATGACCTGGCACAAGCAGAGCAGTACCTCGACTCGATACGGACCCTCATTGTGTCCGATTCTATGAGTTTTTCGTTGGCCGTCAAGCGTTTTGGCAACGAAGACGTGCAGAGCTACACCAACGATGGCCGGATGGTCAACCCCAATACCGGCAATACGTTCTTCGAGGTTGCAGAGCTCGATCCCGACGTTTACTTCGCCATCGACACCCTGAAGATCGGCGGGGTTACCAAGCCTTTTTCTTTTGCCAGCCCTACCGGCGAAACGCTGTACCGACTCGTACAACTGCAGTCGCGTACCGATCCCCACAAGGCTAATCTGCAACAAGACTACAGCAAAATTCTGGAAGCGACCAAGCAGTCGAAACAAAACGAATACCTGAGTACCTGGATCCAGGAGAAAGTCGCTTCTACTTACATCAACCTGGATAGCCGCTACACGGGGTGCCCGAGTTTATCAAAATGGAAAGAAGACGCCGGCCTTAAGCCCTAGTCCTGGTTTGCACAAGTCGTAAGAATTTAGCTATCTTTCACCGCCACAAATAATTGTGGTAATCCAGCGCTGCCAGGTTAGCATGTGCTGAGCTAAATTCTTACGCTTATGCGGTGGTTGGTTATACTTCTCTTTGCAGGCCTTTTGCTGTTCCACTTTTCTTGTGGAAGCCCCGACAATGGCGACCGCCCCGAGGTGGGAATAACCCTCGACAGCCTGGTGCGGCGGGTGGCTATTCCCAGTCAGCAAATGGGCAAGGTCTTCAATGCCAACGTGATCTTGCCCGAGAGCTATTTCCTGGACACCACGCCCCGGTTCTACCCGGTCGTTTACCTGTTGCACGGGTATTCTGGCAATTTTTCCAATTGGCACGAAAAAGTCCCCAGCCTGCGCAAACTGGCATCCCAACACCAACTCATCCTGGTTTGCCCGGAAGGCAATTTCAGCAGTTGGTACCTCGACAGCAGCCTGGATTCCGGGATGTTGTTTTTCACCTACATCAGCCAGGAAGTACCCAGTTATATCGACGCCCACTTCCGCACCTACGACGATGCCCGTTACCGCGGCATTACCGGCCTGAGCATGGGCGGCCACGGGGCTTTGCTGATTGCCCTTGCCCACCCCGACTGGTTTGGGGCAGCGGGCAGCATGAGCGGAGTGGTTGATCTGCGCACCCATCCCAACGACTATGACATTGCCAAGCACCTGGGCTCCTACGAAGCCGACACCCTGCTGTGGGCCGCCAACTCGGTGGTCGACGTAGCAAGCCAGCGCCGCCGCAGCAACCCGAAACTCATCATCGACTGTGGTACTTCTGACAGTCTCATCATCGATAACCGGCGGCTCCACGAGGTGCTGCTGGAAAACAATATCCCCCACACCTACACCGAGCGACCCGGCAACCACGACTGGCTCTACTGGGAAGAAGCCATCAATTACCAATTGCTCTTTTTTGACCGCTTTTTTAAAGAAGGTTAAGAACAGGTAAGCCCCAAAAACACCAACCATGATCCGCAATCACCGCACGGAAGTGCTTTCCGACCACTGGTATACCCTGCGCAAACACACGTTCGAGCTGCGGCTGCGCAGTGGCGAATGGGCAACACAGACCCGCGAAGCCTACGACCGGGGCAACGGGGCCGGAATTTTACTGTACAACAAAGCGGAAGGAAAGGTGCTGCTGACCCGTCAGTTCCGCCTACCCACCTTCGTGAATGGCAACCCCGATGGCATGATGATCGAAGTTTGTGCCGGCCTGCTGGACGAAGCCGACCCCGCCGACTGTATCCGCCGCGAAACAGAAGAAGAAACGGGCTACCGCATCCAGGAGGTGAAGAAGGTCTTGGAGGCCTACATGTCGCCGGGTGCCGTTACGGAGATCCTCTATCTTTTCGTGGGTGAATACCACGCCCATCAGAAAGTCAGCGAAGGCGGTGGCCTGGAAGAAGAAACCGAAGACATCGAAGTGCTGGAGTGCACCCTGGATGAAGCCCTGGCCATGGTAAAAAACGGCACCATCCGGGATGCCAAGACGATCATGCTGTTGCAATACGCGAAGCTGGAGGGGCTGGTTTAGCGCTGCTACCTGCATTCGAGCACCCCATCATCAAGCGGGTCTTTCAGCAAAGTACGCTGGTCGTGAAAATAGTTTTGTTCCAGCCGCCAGGGCATGGTTGCGCCCAATTTGGGCAGGCTGTCCAGTATTCTCAACAAATAGCCGGGGGTGAAATCAAAAAAAGGAACCAGTTCCAGCGTAGGGTCGTGCTGTCGGGGGCAAGCCTGGTGGTACCCCTTTTGGTCCATGTAATTGATGAGCCGGCAAACATACTGGCTGACCAGGTCACACTTCAAGGTCCAGGAGGCATTGGTGTACCCAAAAACCTGCGTCAGGTTGGGAATGTCGCTAAACATGGCGCCTTTGTAGGAAACCTTCTGCGAAAAATCCACCAACTCCCCATCCACTTCCACGGGAAACTGACAGACCACCGTGGCCGCCAGGCCCGTTGCGGTAACGATAATATCAGCATCCAGGGATCGGCCGGAAGCCAGTTGGATACCCGTCGGGGTAAACGCTGCGATCTGGTCGGTAACGATGGTGGCTTTTTTGGCTTTAAGCGCTAAAAAAAGATCGTCGTCGGGTACCAGACACACCCGTTGGTCCCAGGGATCATAGGACGGCGTGAAATGGGTCGCTACATCGAAATCGTTGCCCAGGATTTTCTTTATCCGCCTGATGAGCAGTTTTTTTACCGTTTTGGGGTAAGCCCGGGCCAACGCATAGCTATAGCGCTGGAACCGTATTCTGAGCCAGCGGTTGATGCGGTAGGCCAGGGGGGGTGACAGGTGTCGGTGGAGCCATTTGGCAATTTTATCCTCCGCGGGTTGGCTCACCACATAAGTTGGGCTGCGCTGCAACAGGGTTACGTGTGCAGCCTGTGCGGCTAAAGCGGGCACAAGCGTGACGGCCGTAGCGCCACTGCCGATGACGACGATGCGCTGGTTGGAATAATCCAGCCCGGCCGGCCATTTTTGCGGGTGGACAATGGTGCCTTTAAAGGTTTCGCGGCCTGGAAAAACGGGGGTATAACCCGCTTCGTAGCTGTAGTAGCCGGTACAGAGCGACAAAAAGGAGCAGGTGAAAATTTTCGGCTGCGCCAACTGACCCACCGACACCGTGACCGTCCACCGGGCGGTTTCCGACGACCAGGCGACTTTGGTCACCCGGTGCTCAAATAAGATATGCTGATCGATCCCCTCCGCCTGGATGGTATCTTCCAGGTATTCCAGGATCAATTCTCGGGGTGCAATGGCCTTGGGGTTCGTCCAGGGGCGGAAAGCAAAACCAAAGGTATACATGTCCGAATCGGAACGGATGCCCGGATAGCGAAAGAGGTCCCAGGTGCCGCCGATATTTTTTCGGCCTTCCAGCATCGCATAGGTTTTGGTGGGGCAATCCGTTTGCAGGTAATGGGCTGCACTGATGCCCGAGATGCCCGCGCCAACGATGAGGGTGTCGAAATAGATGGGGTTCATTGTCGGTTTAACTTGACCACAAAATTTGTCAGAGAAGGATACAGTAATTAAGAGTTGCTATATTACACAATAATAAGCAATAGACGTGTAAAAGGAGACCGGTGAAAGATTTCAAAAACAAAGTCGTTGTCATCAGCGGAGCTGGTTCGGGGATTGGACGAGCGCTAGCCGTGGCATTCCAGGAATTGGGCGCCCGGCTGGCCCTGAACGATATCAATGCGGATACGTTGCTGGCCACCGTTACCCAGGTTGGCGGTCCGGCAGTGGTATTTTACCGGCATTTTGATGTGTCTGACCAAGCTGCCGTTTATCAATTTGCCGAAGACGTCGTGGCGCATTACGGGCGGGTAGATGTGGTGATCAACAATGCCGGGGTAGCTCTGGCCAAGCTGTCGGCCCTGAAGACAAGCCTGGCCGATTACGAGTGGATCATTGGAATCAACTTATGGGGGATGATGTACGGCACCCTGGCTTTTTTGCCACATCTGCAAAAGCAACCCGAATCCAGCGTCGTGAACTTATCCAGTATTTTTGGCGTACACGGCATCCCCTACCAGGCGGCCTACAGTACCACAAAATTTGGGATCCGGGGCTTCACCGAAGCACTGGCGCTGGAGGAACGGCTGCATCAGACCGGCGTAGTAGCCACCTCGGTGCATCCCGGCGGCATCCAAACCAACATCGCCCGCAGTGCCCGCTATGCTGGCACGGATAGCGCCACTATTGAGAAATTTGAAAAAGCCTTCCTGACCAGTCCGGAACAGGCTGCCCAAACGATTATTGCTGGCATCCGGCGTAAGAAAACCCGTATTCTCATTGGCCCCGATGCCCGCCTTTTTTATTATATTAATAAATTACCACACGGGATTATCACCTGGTTTTTGTTGCGGTTTGCCCGCAAAATGGCCTAACCTACTGCCTAACCTACTATCCAACGACTATGAAAATTCCTTTAAAAATACGGCTCCTGCTCTGGCTCATCAACCGGGACGCTACCCTGCAAATCCACCAGATGAGTGCCCCGCAGGCCCGGCAGGTCACCGAAAAAAAGAAGGCGCGCATTGAAAAGTTCCTCGACTACGCTCCCCTGCCGCTGCACCGGGTTTTCGACCTGGCCATTCCGGGAAGAGACAGCCAAATTCCCGTGCGGATCTACCAACCTACCGCCGAAAAAAACCTGCCTTTGATTGTGTACTTCCACGGGGGCGGATTTGTCTTACCTGGCGTGGATTCGCACGACAAAGTTTGCCGGCGCATCGCGCACGACAACCAGGCGGTGGTTCTATCGGTGGAATACCGCCTGGCACCGGAATTCAAATTCCCCATCCCGGTTCACG
>Ga0213861_10003328_pt1 | contig 13289 bp, 28 predicted proteins | sample PICome_4_FD_160110 | JGI IMG/M metagenome (GOLD analysis project Ga0213861, IMG submission 160110) | Coastal seawater microbial communities near Pivers Island, North Carolina, United States - PICO131 | ecosystem: Environmental > Aquatic > Marine > Coastal | place: USA: North Carolina...
AATAATTACCAAGTGTCATTGTTTTTAAGTTGTCCATTTCGTTTATTAATTGCTGTAATACATTTGTAACAGCAGCCATACGTTTTTCTAGGTTATCAACTCTACTTTGTTTTTGTCCTTTCATATAAGTCTTTTTCTATTTCTTCACGTGTTAATTTTAAATTACCAAATATCCTCGAAGTCCTCTCCTTCACCAGCTTTCGAGTAATCTGTCGGCCTAATCGCGAAAAAATCAGTATGAGTGACCCCGCCGGTAAGATGATAGAACCAATCAAGATTAGCCGCTGCCACCTTGTCATATTTGAAATGCGATTCCAAATCTTTATATCCAAGTTCAACCAGTTTTTCATTTGTTCTTTTCTTTATAAAATGTTTAAGATCATTAGCTTTGATGCCTTCAATGTCACCCATTTCAAACATCTTATCGATATATTTAGTCTCTAGATTGATCATAGTTTCAGCTGCATCAATAATATCTTTTTTACAAAGATCTTTTAATTGATTATTTTCAGCACACATATCACGGAATAGCTTGCATCCCATTTTACTGTGTAATGATTCATCTCTTACACTCCATTTCATTTGCTGACCAATACCCTTAAGTAGATTACGCAACTGAAAAGAATAAAGTACTGCAAATGCAGAATATAAAGATACTCCTTCTGCGAAAGCTGAAAAGATAGCAAGTGACTTACCAATACCAATAGATGAGGTACCATTATAAGCAACAAGATTATTAAATCTATCGCTAGTAGCCGGCTCGTGTAAAAATGCTTCATAATCTTCTAATCCTAAAGTTTCGTTTAAATAACTATAAGCAACCGCATGTATTGTTTCTTGCGAACCAAACATCATTGCCATTTGTTGTATCTCATGTTTTGGAAACCAACCAACAACTTTTTGTGTCCAGTAATCTGAAACAGCACACTCAGTTTGTGCAAAACCTAGTAGTATATTTCCTACTAAGTTTTTTTCTTCAGCTGTAAGTCTTTCGTTCCAATCTTTGATGTCACTTTGCATTGATATTTCAGTGTGTAACCAAAACGCTTGTGCTTGCTTTAACCACCCTTCAGTATAGTACTCTGGATATTCAAACGGTTTGTACGCTATGCGCTCATCAAATAATCCCATTATTTATCTATTTCAATTGCCAAATCTATAAACGGTAAATAAAATACATGTGTCGTAAAGTCTTCCTCGTGATAACTTCTCATACCGAACAATATACCTGGATATAATCCAATTGATACTGACCAGCCTTTAACGCCCTTGTCCTCTATATTTTTTGACATAATTTTTACTTTGTTTTATTTTACTTGACTTAGACTTAGCGTGTACACCAGGTCTTTTTGTTTTAGACTTTTCAGTAAAAGTCACTAAATTCATTTTTGCTTTAGCCATAACACTTTATGTTATATTTATCTTGTATTTCAACAAGCTCTATGTATTTAACTTTGCCTCGTACTTCCCAACTCCATTTAATAAACTTTTCAATCTGTCGTTCGGCATACTTTTGTCTTGCTATCCTTTTTGTTTGCTGAGGATCAACTGAACGGTTCTGTCGCATTCTGCTTGATTTTGTGGTTTATATAATGTATAATTAGGAAATTGTCTCATAACTAATTGCTTGAATAATTTCCAACGCATTGGAAAAGATTCGTTAGCTCTACCTTTTGTTTCAATTATAAAATCATCACCAATGAAATCAGGTGTATACTTTATAGGTAATATTCTTTTACTACCTCTATTTGTATAATCACCTTTTCCATTAGCTTGTCTTTCATAACATTCATTTTCAAAATGAAAACCATTTAATAAAACAAAAGTTTCTCCTTCATACTTAGCTTTTATTTTAGCTTTCTTTAAAGCCATATACATATAACGTTCAAGACCAGAAGCAAAGTTAATACCATCGTATGTTATCTTCTTTGCTTGTACTGGCCCACGTTTTTTTGGCTTTCTTTTATAAGGTTTCTTCATCATAAACTTCGATATTTTTCAAAGAATCGTAATGATCTCCGTCATTACCGTTTTGGCCTATAATGTTCATGCGTCTTAACAGAACATCTTCAACCTCGTCGGCTAGACAACGCTTAGCAGCCTCTATGTATAGCAAAGCATCCATTAGTTCTTCTTGAACATCTACTAAAAATCTATTAAGATCTTTTTCTTGACCTTCAATTTCTTGCATCATAGTAGCTCCATATTTTTTTTGACCTACTAAGCTACGTTCGTCCATTTTAGCTAGTACTTGTTGTACAATTTTATCTTTAGTTTTAATCTTCATCTTTTACAAATGTTCCGTTAATCATTTTACCTGTTCTTTTGTTTATAATATCATAAGCAGACGCTATACAGTCTTCAATATAATAACCTTTTAAATGTGCTAAGTTTGTTAAAACAACAACTATATCACCGATAGCATCAACAACTTCAGGCTCATCTTTTTTAAGTAAAGCTTTAGCTAACTCACCAGCTTCTTCTTGAAGTTTAACATATTGAGTCATCGGATCACCTTTGTCGTATAAACCCCTATTTTCTGCCCACTCTCTAATGTTTTCAAAAACAGTCATTGTTTTTAAACCAGCTATAGGTTTACTAGCATTTGTTGGATTAAAAAAGGCTTCATAAAAAGCCTTGTTATAAATGTAGCTTCGATTGTCGTTATACATCGAGGTTTTAGCATTAGACATAATCCACTGAATATTATCGTTTGTAATTTCAAACTCATATCCTTGTGGTGTTTGCCATTTTAATCCTACATTATCAGCAAGATGTCCTTTTAATTTATTAATAGGAACAGGAAACGTACTTGTTTGTTCTGTTGGGTTTATTTTCATATTTGATTTAAATAAATTTTTATAAAGTGTTCTATCTTTTTTATAGCCATAAGACTGTTGAAGTTCTATTTCGCGGTCTGATATATAATCTATATCGTCTGACTGCTCAAGAACTTCGTACTCACCCTCCTTATAGCCTTGTATAAGGGTTACTCTGGTATTAAGATTACGTGTTACACCGATTTTTTTACCCGGTATGTGATATAAATAATACATATAATTAAATTTTATTGTTATATAAGTGCATGTTATGCGCGTGATGATAATACCAACCCGTGTCAATAGACAGCCTGTCTGCGATCATCTCTTGCAATGATGCAAATTGATACTGATCGTTGCAGAAACCGTACCATAAATCATTAGAACGCATATAGACGGACATACAAAGCTTATTGTTTAATATAGTAAACTGAATAGCATACGTACAAGGTGTATCTTTTTTATACGATGGCCATTCTTTAGCGTCGTATATACTTATAGCTGCGTGTCGTGTTTCTGGATTATCTTTAAGTTTAGCGACAACATAATCTATTTGATCGTGTCGTTTCCACTGATAACCGTAATTAGAATTAACTTCACCATTTTCGTCAGCCATTTTTTCCCATATAGGAGGTACGCTTCCGTACAACTCACCAAGCTTACTAACTCTAGGGTCACCAGATAAATACCACTGCCATTCAGCTTCAGCATATTTTTGATTCCATTTTCTATTTTTAGATCTTATAATTTTATCAGAAGGATTTTCCATATAAAACCCTACATTAAACAAAGCTACAGTGTCACTAAATTTTACACCTGTTTTAATAAGAGCATCGTGTAAATAATCGAAAGCTTCATTAGCGTTTTTAAATGTTCTGTTTGTATCTGTCATAATAGTATTTACAATATTCATATAGTTTCTCCCACACAAGTCCTTCTATAAACGTGTTAGGGGATTTGTTAGTTTTACCGTTGATTGTTATTTCAATCCACCACAAACCTTCTTCTTTTGCTTTTGGTGATATTTTTATATTATTTCTAACACACCAAATATAAGCTTCAGTTTCTTCTTGTGTTGGATTATACTCGCCCATGTACCAACCGGTTTTCTTTTTATTCCAAGCAGCCGCCATTTATTCCCAAGGCATTTTCTCTTGTTCCATACCTAACGGTTGATGAGGTATAAAGCAACCTGACTTTGGTTCCCACTTGAAGTGAGCTTCAGCACCGTTTTCACCGAGGTTTTGGAATTTGACTTTAAGTATTTTTGCTTTAACAGTTTTCTCTTCATAGTTTCTATGAACAAGTATACCATGATAACTAGCATCATACCATTCACCACCACCCTTGATGTTATACATTGTTGGTTCTTCAATTTTACCATCTTTATCTTTGTACATTTTAGTTGGATGTGCTACTATGAAAACTAATACATCATACTTTTTAGCAAATGATTCAATCTTAGTTAGATATTCCATTGTATAACGGTTAACATCTTCTGTCTTACAATCAACGTCTCTAACTTTATTAAATGGATCAATGACTAAGCATTTAATACCTTTACGTTTTACAAGCTCAGCGCCTTTACGTAGTACTGATTCAAGCGTGTAACGTTCCATATCAATAAAAAAGTAATTACTATTAACATGATCTGCTACTTGATTCCATTTATCACCGTGTATATCAGCTGACGTAGGCATACCTTGCCAGGTTTTACGCATTAATTTATGAGCGTGTAAATATGTCGGCGCATTCTCAGGAGAAGCAAATGCCGTTTTCCAACCATAATTAGCGTTATACCCAACAACCATTTGATCGACAAAATCCGACTTCCCAGAAGACGGTATCCCAGTAACAGTAATGAATTGACCAGTGTAAGTTGAAAAGATGTCGTCAAAATTTGGTAAGCCAACTTGAAATCCTTTCTTAAAGCCATTACGAACAAAGTCGGTAACTTCGTCTTCAATATCCCTGAATGTTGTAACATTCTCAAGCGGTACTGGTCTTGCGTTTGAAATACGCTGTACCAATTTTTCTTTGCCATATTTTAATAAATATTCATTAGCATCTTTACAGTCTTCAAACGTGGCTAAGAAACAAACTTCAGCACCAAGACGTCTAACTAATTCTTGTTGTAAAGCTTGACCTGCTTCGTCTGAATCTACAGCTAAGATAATCTTTTCTTTATCATCGAAATAATCGATGCAGTTATCAAGATAATCTAAGTTGTTAGAATTAAGCGTAGCGCCGTTTGGAACTGAAACAGCATTTGGTATACCAGCTTCGTGTAAAGCTAACACATCCATCTCACCTTCAGTAACTATACAATATTCATAACCAACAATACTATTGATGTTATAAAATACTTTCTCAGCGCCTTTAAATAATTTAAAGTTCTTTCTACCATCGCGATACTTAATATTAATAAGTTGATCGCCCATGAAATAATTGAACTTTATAGTATTCTCGGTCTTACCGGTTTGTGGCATATACTCAGTACCCTCACCAACTTTTACATCGGTGAGAGTTTGCTGAGATATTCCTCTAGATTTAAACCATTCAACAACTTTACTACTAACCTCAGGTAATACCTCAGGCGTATCAGGTCGCACATATACTTTTTCAGACGCACCTTTGCGTTGATAAGTATGTAGTTGAAAACTAGTGTTACAATTGTGACAAGTACCGAGACCCCGTTCCCAATCATAAGAAGCACATTTTGCTTTTTGGTTTTTGGGTTGTCTATTATCGGAACACAAAGGACAAGTCCCCTGTGTTTTACCCTCTTCTAGACCATATTGATTGAAATTATCAATCAAGAATCCATTGATCTCTGTTGTCTGCATTTAATTTAATTTAATTTAATCTTCTATTGATAATACATTACCGTTTTTATCAGTTATTATACTGATGTAGTCATCATCCATTAGAAAGGTAGATCATCTTCAACAGCAGCTGGAGCTTTTGCAGCTTGAGCTTGTTGTGGTTGACCTTCGCGAGGAGCTGCGGCTACATTATCACCGTTAGTCCAAACAACCTGAACATTACCTAAGTAAGTTTTTTGTGTTTTAGCTTCGCGTTCTTCTTTTGTTTGTGCTACAATAATAGGTCCTTGATTACCAAACTGATCAGGCTCATCGTTGAGCGTGATAGTAATCGGTAGGTATTTACCTTTTTTACCGTCAATAATTTTTGACTTGTCAATAGCATTTAAATTAATACTTGCTTTAATAATACTTGCCATACTAGTAAGTTTGTAATTGATTAAACATTCTTGTTAATTGCTGTTTGTTAGCACCAGTTGCCCTACGTAAATTATCTACAGCTTTAACATGGTTTTGGTTTGTGTAAAAGTTTTCAACATTGGTTTCCATGCCTGTTACTGCACATACTCTGGTTCTTGGTTTTCTTGTTCTTGCCATTTTTTAAAGGGTTTCGTTAATAAAAAATTGTGAAGGATCAAAATCCTCCTGTTGATAAAAAAGTTGATATTGTTCAACTGCTTTTTTAACCTTGTCTTGTCCTTTTTCTAAGAACTTAGGCGAGCAATCAAATATACCGATTTGATGTGTTGTTTTGTCTATAGCTATAAATATCATATCATAACCAAACAACTTTTGATAAATGTAAGCTTGACTGTCGTAGTTGTATTTAGATGCTGACCATCTAAACTTTGCTAGATCTGCTGTTGTCTTTAAATCAATGATAAGTTTTTCATCATGATTAATTATATCAGCTTTACCTTTCCACAACTCATTTTCAATCTCACTTATACCTGGTACTTCGTATTCGCATTTACCTCTGATTAGTTCTTCACAAACTTTGTTAGATAAAATTTTATCTGTCATTAAGTTTACTTGATCAACCTCGGATTGTAGCAAACACATTTCACCACCAGATATCTCTTTATACGCTTTTGTGTTTCTGTTAGCAGACTCAACAATCTTGAAGTTCTTTAATTTATCAGGTTCAAGTATTGCTGTGTGGAAATAACCACCAACAAGAAACGCTGGGATTTGTTTAGACGGTTGCCCAAGCGCTAAAGGGTTTGTAAGCAAAGTTGATATGTCACTATTACTAAGATATTGTTTACCAAATTTACCGTAATAATGCTTATCTTCTTTAAGCTTTTTAATAATATCAGCTTTGTTCATTCTTTTTTAGTTCTGCTTTAGCAGCTACAGATACATTATATTTAGTGTTGATAGCTTTTATTGAACCACCAGCTTTAATATAATCTACTGCTTTCTTAAAAGCATCTGTACCTACGTCTAACGTTGGTTTAACTTTACTCTCAGTTTTACCGTGAGTATTACTTGCATCGCTGTCTTGCGTGTCATCTATTAGGAATAAATTACCTAACGCATATTTCTTACCGTAACTGGAAGCACTACCAAACTGCTGAGGAGTTTGCATACCTTTCTGATTAAGATCAACACCTACTAATGCGGTAGCGTGTATAGCATTTTCACCATCAGAAATTGTAGCAGTTGTTTCAATAATAGGTATATCAGCCATTGCTATTGTTGCCATTGCTTCTCTAATAGTTACTGTAACTCCTAACTCTAATAGAAAGGGTTTTGTTGCTTCGAGAATGTCTTCGGCTGATCTGAAGTAGTATTTGCCGAACGAATTAAATCTACTTTTCTTCGATTTAAATTTAGTCTGGATAGTAGCCAGCTTTTCGTTTAAGGTTTGTTGGTTTTTATCGGTCTTCATATTATTATAATTACATATTTAAATTAAGTTTTACATTAAATAATAGACTTAAACTAAAGATAATCAAGCACTTGCGAGTGATCTACGTTGTTAATTAATTTTTGTACAGCGGCTTTTTTTAGCTCACTTACACGCACGTAATTACTAGTTCCTTCTATATTTAATTTAGCTGCTATTTCTTTTGCAGAATGTTTATCGCAATCTAACCCGTAAGACAATCTAAGTACTTGATATTCTTTTTCATCAAGATGTCTTTGTAATAAACCTTTTAAATAACCGTTTAATAATTGTAAATTATAAGGTTCATGTTTATCAGGTATTTGGTGCATCATGTTTTCTTCATCATCGTTTAAAGGTTGAGCATCAATAGATAAAAATATAGAGTTGAAAAACATTTGAACCATTTTTTCATCTTTAGGATTTTTACGTATTTCATTTATTTTATGTTCTGGTATACGTATATCCCCTCTGTTGATATCTATACGACGTCTAATGGCTCCTTTTATTCGTTTAGATAAAAAACTTTTTAATGTTTTTTCAATGTCTTCAGACTCAGCTAACATAAGCCAGTCTAATTTATCTACAGCTTTAATTAAACCTTCGCTACCTATCTGTATAAGATCATTAATACTTAGTACTCCCGAAGCCTGTTGAGTCGTAGAAAACTTACGGGCTAGATTCTCTACAAGAGGTAGGAATTTTACTATAAGCTCATCACGTGAGTACTCAGCATAATAATTATCAATAGGCATAGAAGCTTTAACATCTTCTTTATACCTTATATAGTTTTGTACATTGTACTTTTTCATAGTTGTTGATTAAGTAATTCTTTTTCTTTTTTAAGTTCGTTACTCATGTTTCTGTGTATAGTTCTAGTAGAACAATTTAATATTTTAGATATACGTGATATTGTAATTTTTTCTTCATTGTGGTTTATATCAAGCATACATTGGTATATGTCATCTTCTTCTACCATTTTACTTTTGCCAATTATATGTCCTACAATACTCATTTTCTCCTGTGGAGTTAAACCACAAGCATCTTTAAATATAATTTTCCTAAGTTTATTTTTAGGTGGTGTATCTAAATCAGACATGCTAACCTCATATACTATACTATTAAAGCTATGTGTATTAATTGTAAAGGTTACAAATCCACATTTTTTGTTACATATATATTTAGCTAAAGTATTAAAGTCATCAGGATCTAACTGAGGATTTAAATACCATAAAACAAGTAAATGCCATTTTAAACTACGATACGTAGTAATCTTAGCTTTACTTCTAAATAATTCGTAGCATTCATAAGTACCTTGTTCATAATACTTACCCCAAGTATAGACCTCAGTTGGTTTGTCTTTTATTGGATCTCGCCTGTAAATTATATTTCTTCGATGTAGATAATCGAGGTTTCTATTGTGTGACATTAGCCCGTTACTTATTTATATATAGGGCTGTTGTCACAGTCCTGTTGTGGTTCTAAAGTACAAAATATAATATGTTCTTTTAAAAACAAATCATCTTGTAATTCTTTTTCTTTTAATTGTTGAAACAATTCTTTTGTTCTAACCATTTTGTAAAAATGTTATTAGTCTTAAGCGTCTATTGTATTTATGAAATAAATCTATTTTATTATTATTTATTTCTCTATTTTTAATAGCGTTATTTAATATTTCATATTTAAGCTCGTATATCCTGCTTCGTATTAGGCTTATATGTCTGCGCTTTCTTCTGAAACGTTTTAATCTTTGTATTAATGTTCGCATAATTCGTTGATGTTAGATGGTCGTGTAATTTTTTGCTCATTTTTATTTCTTATATTTTGTTTTTCGTTTTCATAATAATTCCAGTATGCGATTAAGCTACTTGGATCTTTGTATTCGTCAGGCATACATTGCGGTGGCTCAACAAAATCTTTAACAGGCATTCCAAGTGGCGGATAAAATAAAGCATCTTGGCACTTGGCAATAGTAAGGTGATGTTTATTGTATCTAGCCGTGTACTCTTTTCCTAGCGCTATCATGTGCTCATATAGCCACCAATAATGATGTACATTTTCACGTACCCATATAGTACTTGGATGGTTAAGGTGTGCTTTTTTGTATGGCACGTTGTCGCCGTTGTTATATACATGATGTGCAGTACATAACATTTGAGCACATTCTAAAATCATTTTAACTTTATGTTTGTCGTAAAAAAAGCTAGCCGCTTTAGCCGGGTCTGGGTGTAAGTAAAATATATTCATATTTATTTATACATTTTGGCGTATTGTACTTCAAACTCTTCTCGTATTTCACGGCCATATGCAGTATTAAAACCGTAGCTATGCGTGCCTCCTAAGCTTACTTGCTCAATCATAAAGTGAAAGATCTGTTTAGGGGTATATCCATACTGTTTAGCTACAATTCTACATGCTTTAGCCATACATTTTAAGTTATGCCTTACTTCACCGTAGTTTTCAATTATATAATCTTTTATATACTTTTGTGATATAGTATTACTCATAGTGTTTGTTTAATAATATCATTGCTACTTCTTCGCTAATCATATTTTCGTTGTATAATTCCCATATAAGCTTACTCATAATTACGTAGTGTTTTATATAAAGGGTGACGATAGCTATTAGCTTTTGTACGCTCGAAATATGTAAACGTAGCACGCTTGCCAATATAGTTATTTACATTGTTTAAAATATCACGACGATCATTAAAGTTGTAGCCTTTACCAATAGGACAACCAAACTCAATACCGTTATCATCTCGCATAAGAAACTTACCAATCAAACCAGTAAACTTACCTTTGCCTGGTACATAACCAATAATAGTAGCCTCAGTGTCGTGAAAGTCTTTAAACTTTTGCAAGTTATAAGAACGCTTACATTCATACGGCTTATTAAGACGTAACATAGAACCTTCATAGCCTTGAGCTAAGTGTACATCGTGTAACATTTTAGCTTCATCTTGGTTTGCAACAACCGTATTTTTAATAAGTGTTATTGAAGTTGCTATTGGTAAATTAATTCTTAACCAATTAAAACGAGACTCATAATCAGGTCCTTCAGCTACAGTATCATATACGTGATATTGTACGAGGTTTTGTGCTTCACGTGCATCCTGTTCAGTTGGTTTTTGTTTTCTGACTAATGATATGATCTTTTCAAAATCATTCTTTAGATCATGATTATACAGCTCACCGTCAAGTACTGAATTAGGATTATTATTAAAGAAATCTGTTAGATCATATTTGATATGAGCTACGTTTTTGAATTCTTTACCTGTACGGGAATAAGCTCCGTCTTTAGTAAATATACAACGAACACCGTCAAGTTTAGGTTGTATAAATATTTTCTCGGACCAGTCGACTTCTTTCTTGCCTACTTTGTATGCGAGCATTGGTTTTATCATAATTTGTTTAATTTATTTTCTATTTCGTTTAATTCTTTTTTAATAATAGCAGCTCTTTCATACTGCTCTGTGTTTTCGTAATGTGACAATAGCTTGCTAAGTCTGGCCCACTCTTCAATCAATTCTTCCTCTTCAGTTTTAGAAGGCGGTATAGGATATGATTTATTAAAATCAACTGTAAATTCCTGACCTGAAGATTTTAACTGATCGATAAACTGTTCGTCAAACTCAGCTTGCCTTGTCAACAGCTTTTGGAATATTAATTCCGCAAGCTTTTCCATTTCATCTTCTGTCATTAATTAACTCTGTTGTAACTCCATTTACCAATAATATTTTTATTGATAAATTTACCTTTAGAAGATGAATTGAATAACCCATGCCAATAAAAAGCAGGTACATTTTCATAACTATATATACCTCCGTTTTTATAGGTAAGTGTTAATCTGTTACTAACGTTGTTGTAAACTGCGTCGTCAATACACTCTGAATCAACGACAATTGTTTCTAAAATGTTGCTCATAATTGTTTAATTTAATTTATTATATTATCCTTGGGTCCTCGTATTATGTTTGTAAATTTGTATTTAAATAGTGTTCGCAACCATTGTTTTCTATAGGTGGCTTTTTAAAGTAAGATTGTGTATACTTATTAGGTACAGCTTTATATCTGTAACAAGTTTCTTTTGGTTCACAACCTTCACCACTACACATTGTAATATCTGCCATAATTAATTATTTTAATGAAATACTAGTCCTACTTTGTGGTTTTTACTAAACCATTTTGTTGCCATTAAATCAATACTAGAAGCGTCAATATAGCCGCTAGATATAAGATCGCTATTAGTAGAAAATATCCGGGTGTGTCTGTGTTTTTTTTCATTTATTAAATGTTTTTGTTTACCTGAATCACTGAATATAATGTCATAATTATCTGGCAATGAAGCTTTTAACATCATATCTACCATATTGGTGTAACTGTAAAACCTAACGCTTGGGTTGTGTATAGCAACTTGAATCCACTTTTTTAGATATGCGGTTGAGTAGTAATCACCACTATCATGGACTCTAACGTAGTCAGGTTTCTTCTTACGTATTTCAGCGTTCATAGCTTCAACAAAGTCATCAGTCTTTGTTAACTCATAACGCTTTTCAAACGCAGGTTTTACATTACTCCAGATGTAGGCTCCCTTCTTAGCATAACAGAACTTTACACAAGTATCTGCCATGGGGCACGTTAGTTTTCCACTTGCGCTTTTATACGCTGGTATACCAAAGTTAAATACCCGAAGCCTTAATTCTTTCGATGTCTTTTTTAATTTACTATTCTGTGTTAGAAGATTCATTTTATTTAATTATATTATCAATTTTTCTCAATCTATTTAATGCTTCGTCTAAATTAGAAACATTAACTTTTTTATAATAGTCATTTAATAATTTAGAAACTTTAACGCCAGGTGGTCCACTATAACCGATTGCTTGTTTGTCCATTATTTCTAAATATTTTCCATTGCTTGGTTTGTTAACATAATTTATATGCAACCTTAAAGCTTTTTCAATTTCATAAATCCAAGCCTGACTCATAGTAATCAACTATTCGTTCAATGTCATCTTCCATGCTCACAATTTCTTGTGCAAGTTCTAAAACTTGTTTAAAACCACGTAGTTCGTAGTCGCTAAATTCATACACGTCACGCTCTTCGATAGCGTAAACGCAGTCTTGCATATCTTTTGCCGTGTTTTCGAAGCGGCAATAACTCATGTTTGGCATAATTATATAGTTTAAAATTAGTGGACGTGGCAGGAATCGAACCTGCTTTTGGCACCTGCAGACATTGGCTTGTCTTACCATTCACGCCCATCTACCTTATCGGTATTAGTCTAGCAATACCATATAGGCTTCAATATTGTTTTTTTGAAACCAACGTAGTGCTTTGTGAAATTCATTTATTTGTTTACTTGTTATTGTTTTAGGCGCAACTTCCATTACATGTTGGCTACCTATAATAAAATCGTACATTGATAACTCAATACCGTTTAGATCATATTGCTCACCGCTAAACGGATTTGTTACGGTTTCACCTTTGTCGTATATCATACCTTTAAACCATTTAGGTATAACCTGTTCTTTAGTTTTTGTTTTCGTACTCATAACCTTCTTCAATTAATTTGTTTTCTATTTCTTGTTTTTTATCATTATAGTAGTCGTCATATACTTCTTCAACAACTTCTTGAAAAGCATAGTTTTCATCGTCAAGTTGATCGTAGTATATGCTTGCACCATCAATCATAGCGTCAGGCATTTTATCTAGCCAGTCGTTATCATAATAATATATGTCTTCGTTAACACTT
>Ga0213861_10003329_pt1 | contig 13289 bp, 11 predicted proteins | sample PICome_4_FD_160110 | JGI IMG/M metagenome (GOLD analysis project Ga0213861, IMG submission 160110) | Coastal seawater microbial communities near Pivers Island, North Carolina, United States - PICO131 | ecosystem: Environmental > Aquatic > Marine > Coastal | place: USA: North Carolina...
AGTCAGACCCGACCACCGTGTTTTCACGGTGCTTTCCCCAACGACAACCTATTCCAAGAAATATCACTGACAACCCGAACCTCCCTACACATATATGTACCTCGGGTCGGTTGTTAACAACCCCGGGCTTTTAGCCCTTTATCACTTGATCCATTTACCAATCCCGTTTTCCGTTCTTGGCGTTCAGGTCAAAGAGCTGCGGTGTTAAGCGGGTCCTTGCGGTCGCGGTGTTTGGCATGAAGGTGATCGCGAGCTTACGTCGGCGGGGCAACCCCTTCCCGATGCGTACACGCGCTACCTTTGACGCATGGCCATCACTGGTCCCTACCTGGATGCCCTCGGCCTCACACCCCTTGATCCGACACTGGACTTCCTACAAGAGATCACCCGCAGGCATGTCGGCACCTTTGCGTTCAGCAGCGTCGGTCCCCGCCTGGGAGATGACCTGCCCCTAGATCCTGAGCGCCTGCTCGAGCGCATCATCGTGCGCGGTCGAGGCGGCTACTGCCACGAGCAAAACGGATTACTGTTCGAGGTCCTCGAAGAACTGGGCTTCGATGCGAGCATCCAGCTCGCTCGGGTGATCCACAACCAGGACATCCATCCGGGCCTCACCCATCGCATGTCGCTCGTCGAGCTTGACGGACGTCAGTATGTCGTCGACGTCGGATTCGGTCACCTCGGGCCGCCCTTTCCCGTCCCGATGCCGGGCTCCGCTAGCACAAGTGACGATGCACGCTTCCGCGTCCACGAGGCGCGACCGGGAGAGTTCCACATGCAGTCGATCGTGGACGGCGACCACTACTCCCTGTACAGATTCGATCTCGCGCACTACGGGCAGTCCGACTGCGAGCTGGGCCACTTCTACTCGCACCGGCACCCGGATGCCGTGTTCGTCAACAACCTGGTCGCCTCGCTCATCTTGGACGACGAGGTGCGCTCGCTGCTTAACCGCGAGTACCGGGTACTGCGTGGCAACGCGCACACCGCGAGCAGAATCACCAGTGCACCCCAGCTCCGCTGCCTGCTTTCCGCCGAGTTCGGCATTCAGGTCAGCGATGGGGAGGCCCAACGGCTCTTCGACGAGCTCCCGCCGGCCTGATTACTCACAGCGGTTTGGTGGTGGTGGCGGCGGTAGCGGTGGGGTCCCAGAGTCCTGTGTCGGGGATAAGCGTTAGGGATAGGCGCCATGGCATTTATTTGGACTTCACAGTTGTGAACTCCAAATGAGGAGGGCGAATTCCCTGTCACAGTGAGAGGGTGAGTTACTCCCGATTGATTCGTTCCAAGAATGATGCCGCATTGTGCGGGACACTTCGAACATATTTGTGCACCTGGCTTCACCCTCGGTGAGAACTCCAACTCACCGGGTTACAACTCCAATGATGGGAAGCCAGTGATGTCGGTCATTACCTCCGTTTGTTCAAAAACTTTCTTGGCCACCGTGTCCGCGCTAGTGATGGTTGCCGGCATGGTGGTGGCGTTTCCTCCTGCTGCTCAGGCGAACCCCGCAGGTGTCACGTGGACGAGTCAAACCTCGGCAGCGGACAACCGCTGGACTTCGGTGACGTATGGCAACGGGCTGTTTGTTGCCGTCAGTTTCGACGGAACCGGTAATCGGGTGATGACCAGCCCTGATGGCATCAAGTGGACCAGACGTACCTCCGCAGCGGACAACCAATGGTGGTCCGTGACATTCGGCAATGGGTTGTTCGTGGCCGTTGGCGGTACAGGTAGTGGTAATCGGGTGATGACCAGTCTCGATGGAATTACATGGACCCCTCGAGCCTCAGCAGCGGACAACGAATGGAGGGCGGTGACATTCGGTAACGGGTTGTTCGTGGCTGTCAGCGGTACAGGTAGTGGTAATCGGGTGATGACGAGTCTCAATGGAATTACATGGACCCCTCGAGCCTCAGCAGCGGACAACTATTGGTATGCGGTGACGTATGGCAACGGGTTGTTCGTCGCCGTCAGTTACAGCGGAACCGGTAATCGGGTGATGACGAGTCTCGATGGAATTACATGGACCATTCGAGCCTCAGCAGCGGACAATACGTGGCTTGGGGTGACGTATGGCAACGGGTTGTTCGTCGCTGTCAGTTATGACGGCGCCAATCAGGTGATGACCAGCCCTGATGGCATCAAGTGGACCAGCCAAACTTCGGCAGCCAACAATGAATGGTCGGGGGTGACATTCGGTGACGGGTTGTTCGTCGCCGTCAGTCAAACCGGCACGAATGATCGGGTGATGACCAGCCCCAATGGCATTACCTGGACTAGCCAAACCTCCGCGGCCAACAGTGTCTGGATTTCGGTGACATACAGCAACGGGATTTTCGTTGCCGTCGGTCAGAGTGGAATTGGTAATCGGGTGATGACCAGCGGGGTGTTTGTTGGTGCACCGTCAATCGAGCCTGCCCAATGGACGAGTTACTACCAAGCGCTCCCCATGCCCGATTCCGGTTTCTGTCAGGACATCACGACCGAGCAGAACGCATTTGCTGCCTATGGAACAGGTGTCAGCGGAGGTTGGGTGAAGTCATGGGAGCCGTGGGTGGCAAATGGCGCCGGCGGATGGGGATGCCAAAGGAACCTCGTGAACACGGGTGGCAACAATTGGGTGGTCACGGGTGGATAGCCATACATTCAAGGATGCAACCTAGAAGGCTTTTCGCTCCCCAGCCTGGTCACCAAGTTTCGCTGAGGTCATCCGTACCGTGAACACGGTACGACGCTGACGGCCATGGGATAACCGTTGTCATCTGAATTGATGCCACTCGACTGCCGGTCGATTGGGTGATTCGCATTGTTTGGTTTTCACCCATTCACCTCGGTGGGTGCACTACGGTGGTCACCACTATATTGACGTCCACTGCTGCGCCGTGCAGCTCTCAACGCTTGACATCGGGAGTGTTCAGTGATCATCGGAGTCCTTAACGAGGCACTTCCCGGGGAGACTCGGGTAGCAGCTACGCCCGATACCGTGGAGAAACTGATTGCACTTGGGTACAGCGTCGTGATTGAGTCAGGCGCCGGCGCCGCATCATCGTTCTCCGATGATTCCTACGTCGCTGCGGGTGCATCGATTGGAGACGCCGCGACGGCTGACATTATCTTCGGCATTAATGCGCCGTCCACAGCGCAACTTGATCGCCTCCGCGAAGGTACTACCGTTATCTCCTTGGTTAGCCCAGCGCTCAACCCTGATCTGGTCGCGGATCTGGCGCGTCGACGCATCACCGCACTTGCCATGGATGCCGTACCGCGTATCTCGCGCGCCCAGTCATTAGATGTGCTCAGCTCGATGGCCAATATCGCGGGTTACCGCGCGGTGATCGAGGCCGCGAATGCCTTCGGTCGATTCTTCACCGGACAGATCACGGCTGCCGGCAAGGTGCCACCCGCCAAGGTGCTCGTGGCCGGCGTGGGCGTAGCTGGCTTGGCTGCGATTGGAACTGCAGGCGGAATGGGCGCAATCGTCTATGCCACCGATCCGCGCCCCGAGGTCGCCGATCAGGTGGTGTCCCTCGGTGGCAAGTACTTGGAAGTTGCAGCCGCCGACGTCGAAGTCTCCTCGACCGGCTACGCCAAAGAGATGTCTGACGACTACAACGCGCGCGCCGCGGATCTCTATGCAACGTGGGCCCCAGAAATGGACATCATCATCACCACTGCATTGATTCCTGGGCGCGCCGCTCCAATCTTGATAACCGCAGACATGGTTGCAAGCATGAAGCGCGGCAGCGTGATCGTCGATATGGCCGCAGCGAATGGTGGCAATGTCGAAGGCACCGTTAAGGGCGAGGTCGTGGTTACGGCCAATGGAGTCACGATCATTGGCTACACCGATCTGCCGGGACGTCTCGCGGCGCAGGCCTCGCAGCTCTTCAGCACCAACCTGGTGAATCTGATGAAACTCATGACTCCCGGTAAGGATGGCGTGCTTGTCATCGACTGGGACGACGTGGTGCAGCGTGCGATCACGGTCGCCCGCGATGGCGAGATCACCTGGCCGCCGCCCGCCGTGCAAGTGTCTGCAGCACCCACGCAGGCCGCAGCGGAGCGGGTGACCGTCCAAGAGCCGCCGGTCAAGGCGCCCATGAGCGCTGCACGTCGATTCACGTACGTTGGCATTGGCGCCGCGATCTTGCTGCTTCTGGTTGCAGCGTCGCCGCCCTCTTTCCGCATGCACCTCACTGTCTTCGTCTTGGCAATCGTGATCGGGAACTACGTAATCGGCAGCGTGCATCACGCATTGCACACGCCGCTGATGTCGGTTACCAATGCAATCTCAGGCATCATCGTCGTCGGCGCACTTCTTCAGATCGGACACAGCAACACGGTGATCACGGTCTTAGCTTTCGTCGCAGTCCTACTGGCCAGCATTAACGTGTTCGGCGGCTTTGCCGTGACGCGCAGAATGCTCTCAATGTTCTCGCGGAGCTGAGCACATGACAATCGAATCCCTCGCACAGGCAGCCTTCCTCGTTGCAGCGCTGCTCTTCATCCTCGCCCTTGCTGGCCTGTCCAAGCATGAGACCGCCAAGGCGGGGAATACCTACGGCATGGCGGGCATGGCAGTTGCGCTCGTCGCAACGATTGCTCTGGCTATCGACAGAAACATTGAATCCCTCGGCCTGATCCTCATCGGTGTTGCCATGGTCGTCGGCGCTGCCATTGGTCTGTGGCGAGCACGAGTCGTCGAGATGACAGGCATGCCCGAGCTCATCGCACTCCTGCACTCCTTTGTCGGTCTTGCAGCCGTGCTGGTGGGCTGGAATGGCTACTTACTCGTTGAGGGTGGCGGAAGTCCAGAGGAAATTGCCCTGCTCACCGCGGAAGGCACTCTCGGAATCCACAGCGTTGAGGTCTTTGTCGGCGTCTTTATTGGCGCTGTGACATTCACCGGCTCGATCGTCGCGTACGGCAAGCTTTCGGGCCGCATGAAGTCGAATCCACTCGTTCTGCCTGGCAAGAACGCCCTGAACATCGGCGCACTCGTAATCTTCTTGGCACTCACCGTGTGGTTCGTTATCAACCCCGCACTGTGGCTGCTGATCGTGGTAACCATCGTCGCTCTGGCACTTGGATGGCACCTGGTTGCCTCAATCGGCGGCGGCGACATGCCCGTGGTCGTGTCCATGCTCAACAGCTACTCGGGCTGGGCCGCGGCGGCCGCAGGCTTCCTTCTCGGCAATGATTTGCTGATCGTGACCGGCGCGCTCGTGGGCTCCTCGGGCGCTTACCTGTCCTACATCATGTGCAAGGCGATGAACCGCTCGTTCATCTCGGTGATTGCCGGTGGTTTCGGCATCGAAGCTGGGCCAGGTGAGGACAAGGACTACGGCGAACACCGTGAGGTGACCGCGGACGAGACGGCAGAGTTGTTGCGCAATGCGAAATCAGTGATTATCACGCCCGGCTACGGCATGGCAGTTGCTCAGGCTCAATACGGCGTGGCCGAACTTACCCGCAAACTGCGCGAGAACGGCACCACGGTGCGCTTCGGCATCCATCCGGTTGCCGGTCGCCTGCCCGGTCACATGAATGTCCTGCTCGCAGAGGCGAAGGTTCCTTACGACATCGTGCTCGAGATGGATGAGATCAACGACGATTTCGAAGACACCGATGTTGTTCTCGTTATCGGCGCGAATGACACAGTGAACCCCGCTGCGGAGACTGATCCCGGAAGCCCGATCGCCGGTATGCCGGTGCTGCGCGTGTGGAACGCCAGTGACGTGATCGTGTTCAAGCGCTCCATGGCCTCGGGCTATGCCGGTGTGCAGAATCCACTGTTTTTCAATGAAAACTCGGCGATGCTTTTCGGCGACGCCAAAGATAGAGTCGACGACATCGTTCGCGCCCTCTAGGGAGCGACAGGCGGACTTCCCATCACGCAGGCCCTACTTGTAACCTCTCCCACGGTGGCGTGTCCGAGCGGCCAAAGGAGCGCGCCTCGAAAGCGCGTGTGGGGGCAACCTCACCGTGGGTTCAAATCCCACCGCCACCGCCATATATCTCGTGAGTAAGTAACCCACTTTGCTGAAGCACCAAGTCGGGCGACAGTCCAACCAACAATGCCAATCACTACGCAAATGAGTGCCTCGAACCATGTCAACGGTTCGGTTCCCAAAACTTCACGGAGAATGGGAATATAAAGTCCAGCGATTGCAAGCGCCAGTGATAACACAATTGCAAAAGGCATCGAAAGATTCTTTCTAGTGAAAAGGCGCGACCTCAGACCGAGGGCAACCCCAAGTTGCAGGCTGGTGAGGGACAGGAAGACCATGCTTTGCCAAGGACGTCCCGTTCCCTCAGCCCACAGGCCCACTCCCGCCGTGGCGACAACGATGAAAATTGCGCAAACCAGAATGCGTACCCACAATCCATCTCCCAGAACACTTTCATCAGGTGGTCGCGGTGGCCTGCGCATTGCATTTAACTCACCGGGCTCCGCTCCGATCGCAACACCCGTTATGCCGTGAGTCAGTAGGTTGATCCAGAGTATTTGTGCCGCCAACAGAGGAACGGCTAAGCCAATGAAAGGGCCGAGCAACATGATGGCGATTTCCGCCGCGCCGCCTGATAAGCCAAAAATTAGGAAGCGCCTTATGTTGTCGTAAACCCGCCTGCCTTCTTCAACTGCCGCCACCATGGTGTCGAGATTGTCATCGGCCAGGATCAAATCAGCCGCCTGCCGCGCTACCTCGGTGCCTCGGTTCCCCATGGCAACACCGACATCCGCGCGGCGTAGTGCTGGTCCATCGTTAACGCCATCTCCCATCATTGCAATGCTCGCGCCTTGGCTCTTCCAGGCTTGAATGATGTCTAGCTTTTGCGCCGGAGTCGTCCGCGCAAAGACCCTTGGAGTTGTTAAATCAGGTACCGAGCCGTCAGCCATGTGCTGACCTGTGACCACAAGATCATCTGGAGCGTCATCACTGATAATTCCAACGTCAACCGCGACGTTTCTCGCGGTCGCAGGATGATCGCCCGTGACAAGGATTGGCACGATCCCTGCACAGCGGCAGGCTTGGATGCTTGCGCGAGCCGCAGGAGTTGCGGGATCAATAATCGCGATGAGTCCTAACAGGCGCATGGGAACAAATGTCGAGGGATCGACACTGCTCGAGAAACCTGATGCAACTGCGATTACACGATAGCCGAGCTGTGCCAGTCTTTCAGACTCTTTAAGCGCCTCACGCCACGTGCTAGAGAATTCACCGTCACCATGAGTCGTATGTAGAACCTCCGGGGATCCTTTGACAACAAACAGAGCGTCGCCATCTGAACCGTGCGCATGACCGTGCACGGTGGTCATCTGCTTGGCAGCGCTATCGAATGGACGCTCTGCAAGCCGAGGAAACTCTGGTTCAAGACCTGAGCGGCTTAACCCAATTTTTCCTCCAGCCACGAGCAAGGCGACTTCAGTTGGGTCACCAACTCCTGACCAGCTCTCTCCATCGCATGTTGGAGGAATGAGTGCTGCGTCATTGCACAAAACACCAGCACGCAAGAGTTCTATTACGTCAGGCGACGAATCCAAGTCCAGTTCGGTCCCGTTGGACATCAAGTCTCCCGTGGGCTCGTACCCACTACCAAGAACACTGACTTGTCGCCGTGGTGTCCAGAGCTCACCAACAAACATTTGGGCACCCGTGAGTGTTCCGGTCTTATCAGTTGCGAGGACACCCACGGAGCCAAGGGTCTCCACGGCTGGCAGCCTTCGCACAATCGCTCGTCGAGCGGCCATTCGACTTGCGCCCAATGCCAATGCAAGTGTCACCACTGCGGGGAGAGACTCAGGAATAGCGGCCACCGTAAGACTGATCGCGGTGATCAACATGGATTCGAATGGCTCTCCCCGCAAGAGTCCAAGAGCAAATACCACTGTTGAAAGTGAAACGGCGATGATGGCGAGCACTCGGCTCAAACGTGCCATCCGTTGCTGGAGCGGGGTAGCTTCCGGTTGAGAATCCAGCATCGCGGCGATTCTCCCCAAAGCACTGTTTGCTCCGGTTGACTCAATCCTGACGACCGCTCGCCCTTTGACGACAACGGTGCCTGCAGAAACAATTCCACCAATATTTTCATCAGTGCTTGCAACATGACCTACGGGTATTGATTCACCCGTCAGAGCCGATTCATCAACAAGGAAACTGGATTGCTCAAGGACTTCTCCGTCAGCAGGAACAATGTCTCCTTCACTCAGGAGCACGATGTCTCCCGGAACGATTACGGCCGAAGGCACTGAAACTTCTACCCCGTTGCGGCGTACTCGAACGGCCGGTGCACTCATCGCAGCCAGTGCTGCAACAGCGTGATCTGCGCGCACCTCTTGAATCACCCCAACCGCAGAGTTTATGGTCACAACGAGTGCGATGATTGAGGCGTTAGTCCAATCACTTGTCACTAACGTCAGGGCACACGCCCCGAGCAAGACCAGATTGAATGGGTCGCGCAATTGCGCCAGCACTCGGGAAAAGACTGAGGTCGGTTTGCTCACTTCAATCTCGTTCGGTCCGAATTCAGCTAAACGTCGATCAGCCTCACTTGTAGTGAGTCCCGACAGTGCTTGATGCGCGAAATCATGTCGCGAGAATTCTTCAGTCGACGAGGGCGGAAACACCACTCAAGCATATGAAGAGAAGTACTTTGATCAAGTTCTCAAATGAAAACTCTCGTTACTCGGAATCTGCTTCGCTCTCCGAATCATCGGGTGCTGCACTTTCCGACTCCTGGGGAAGTGGGCAGCCTGATGGGGATGGGCTCGGTGATGGTTGGGCGAGTAACGCAACAACCTCGGCATCATTGGCCAACTCCGTGAAACCTTTGCCCAGAGAAATGTCGACCTTCTTGCCTTTGCGTCCGTCATTGACCAACGTGGCGTCGGGGAAATGAAATGCGACTAACTGTGCTGCTGCCTCACCTTTGGGGCCATAACGAATCTCACCGACACCCTCGAGGGGAACCCCCAATGGATCGTTTTCAACTGCACCAATTTTGAAGCCCCTCACTCCCATCAACTTTGCAGCATCGCCCGCCAATCCAACGCGCTTGGTTGAGTTAAAAACATTCAAAGTGACCTTTGATGCACGGGGCAGATTCTCTGCCGGTGTGATCATGACAACGGTGCAGTTATCGAGGTTCATGGTTGAAGTCGCACTCGGCAGGGCCTCGGTCGGGTCAGTTCCTCCTGAACCCTTGAGCAGAGTGGCGATTCCAAATCCAATGCCGAAAAGAACCAGCATGGCCACCACGATCAATAACACGGTAAGCCACAGTGGGCGCTCTACCGGGCGCGATCGTTGGCGAGTTTGGTTATTGGACACGGAAGACATTAGACCAAGGGTAAAACTTTCCGAGCATCGAAACAAATTCCGACACCGTTCTGGCCAAACTAATGTTTAACGGATTCTGCGTTCGCTTAAGAACTTTCGAACTAAGGAGCCACACTCGATTTCTTTGATGCCCTGAATCACTTCTACCTGATGATTCATGCGCCGGTCCCGAACCAAATCCCAGCGTGAACCAGCAGCGCCGTATTCGTCATTCCACGCACCAATGACAAGCCTCGGCAGCCGGGACATAACAATGGCACCTGCACACATGGGACATGGCTCAAGAGTGACAAACATCGTGCACCCTTCAAGGCGCCAATCTCCGATGCGTTCGCCTGCTTGGCGCAGAGCAAGAATTTCGGCGTGGGCCGTGGGATCGTGGCGAGCTTCGCGCTCATTGGCCGTTGCAGCGAGGACTGTTCCTGTTAAGTCCGTGATGACGGCGCCGATGGGAATCTCCCCCCGTTCACCCGCTTGGATTGCACACTCAAGCGCCAATTCCATGAGGCGTGAATCATCACTCACTTGTTGGTGATCTTCTTCCATTGAGCCTCGGCCCCGATGCGCTTCATGACCTCAGCGATCTGCTGATCGGGATATAGATCGGGATTTTCACAAATCATGGAGATGTGGTCACTGCGAAGCCCAAAGTTTTGGAGCATGTCAAGGTCACCAATGGCTTCGAATTCTTCAACTTCATCTTCATCCCAATCAAGTTCAATGAGATCCGCTGTATCGACTGCGATATCCCAGTCCAAGAGGGCAATTGAGTCACTGATGAGTCCCACGGTTGAGCGGGCATCGCATTTGAGCAGGATGAAAAATTCCTCGGCCACGCCGACGGCGATGAACACTCCGCCTTCACCCGGATATTGCTTGGAGAGTGTGACGAGGTCATCGACTATTAAAGCCTGCCGCGCGGGAACCTTGGCACTATTCCACTGTCCCTCTTCGCGCCAGAGAACAGCGCAGTAGTCAATGTCTTCTGCTCGCGCTTCCTGGGTGGCCATGACCCAATGGTGGCATGAACCCGCCCAAGCATGCACGCGGAGGCACTAGTCTGGGCTTTATGCGGACGTTAGTCATTGATCACCCACTCGTTGCCCACAAAATGTCACGGTTACGCCGGGAGGAAACTTCCTCAGCGACCTTCAGACTTCTAGCTGAAGAACTTGTGACCTTATTGGCCTATGAAGCCACCGAGGCACTTGAAGTGGAAGAGGTCGCAATCACCACACCAGTGGCACCGACCGTGGGTCTCGAGATGAAAGAACCGCGACCGCTGGTGGTTCCCATCCTTCGCGCTGGACTTGGAATGCTCAACGGAATGGTCCGCCTCATGCCCACGGCCGAAGTTGGCTTTCTTGGATTAGTGCGCGATGAAGAAACTCTAACCGCGTCGATCTATGCAGATCGCCTGCCCGACAACTTGAAAGACCGTCAGGTGTTCGTCCTCGATCCCATGCTGGCAACCGGCGGAACACTCATCGCAGCAATCGACATCCTGCTCGAGCGTGGCGCTAAAGACGTTACCGCGATTTGCCTACTCGCGGCTCCAGAGGGACTGGCCAGGCTCGAGGAGGCGTACGCGAATACCCACGCTCAAGTCACAATCGTTACGGCAGGACTCGATGAACGCCTTAATGACAAGGGATACATAGTTCCTGGACTGGGCGATGCAGGCGACCGCCTTTACGGCACCGTTTGATTCTGCGTATTTCAACTGCTAAATAAGTTAATTTCTCAAAAGTTCTTTCACCATCCCACAACTTTGGTGAACAAGTCTTTTGCGTGATCCACGAGCAGCTTTCTCTTGGGATCGAACGTGTCCTACTTCTCATTCGGTCTACCTACCCCTAGCCTGAATCCATGATGTTCTCCATGTTTCTTTTGTGGGCTTTTGTTTTTGTTGGAATCTTTAAAAGGTGGCGGTGGACGCCAGCCCTCGTGATCTTGACGCTCGTCTGGACTCTCGTTTTGCTCAGGGTGCACATGAGCGACCCGATCCCTTTGAACTTCTAGGAGTTGTTGTGAGCAAGCAGTATCTGACGGACGCGCAGACCATCAACCTCTCACGCCTGATAAATATCGTTGCCCTCATCGGACTTTTGGGAGTGTTAGCAGGTTCCTTGAATCTCCAGTTAGGCGTGGGCGAGCAACCGTGTCCACTCTGTCTGATTCAACGCTCCGGCATGATCGGGCTGGCCGTGGGTCCGGCCATGAACTTGCTGTGGGGAACGCGCCCTCGTCATTACGCACTGAGCATGCTTGCCGCTCTTGTAGGTGGTGCAGCAAGTACGCGCCAGATTCTGCTGCATATTTCTGATCCCAATGACCCTGGCTACGGACCAGCAGTTTTCGGTTGGCACCTCTACACCTGGGCGTTTGTTACGTTCCTGGTTGGCGTCGCGGGTATGGCGATCCTATTGATGTGGAATCGACCATTCGAACTGACCGATCAAGGCGTGGACCGCGGAGTGTTAGGGCAACAAGGCTGGATGCGGCGAACCTCTTACGCCATCATCATGTGGGTTGCCTACATCGTGTTTTTCTGGGTGATTCTTGATCTCCTCACCATCGGCATAACGGTGTTGCCGGAATGTGGCCTGGGACTCTGCTCCGATAACCCAACGAGCGGTTGGTCATTTGACAGTTGGACCGCGTGGCTTTGGATATTTGGGCTTGGGGTTGTTGCCGCGATCATTGGGACAATCGCGGATATCAAGCAAATTGAACGTAATGAGGATAAAGAAGAAGTCGCAGAAGTCGAGCTACTTTCTGAGTAGTTGATTCAGGTATCCCTGAAAAATATCAGCCACTTCACGGCCCCCCGCCGTTTTCACCATGCCCACGGGTTGCCCGTATCCCTCGGCTTGAGCAACCGCAATGCGGTCGGGGATGAATGGTTTCAGCAACGCTGATTTACCGTAAATAGTTCCTAATTCGTCTGATCGGTATTGATGTTCCTCAGCGACCGAGCGAACGCGGTTAACAACAATGCCCGCAAATGTGAGGTCTGGGTTGACGGTCCGTTGAATTTCTTTGATTTCCTCGACTGCACGTTCAACCCCTTGGGCACCAAAGTAGCTAGGCGTGGTCACAACTAATGCCAGGTCTGATGCGGCCAGGGCCTCGCGAGTCAGCGCCCCGAGGGAAGGCGGGCAATCAATAAGAACGAGGTCGTAGCCATCTAACTGCTGCAACGCCTTGGCCAACTTGGGGCGAAATGCTTGCCCTGTCCACGAATCGAACCGGATCACATTGGAGTGACCCGCCAACACATCAACTTCACCCGGACCCACTTCCCAATCACAGGGGGTCAGAGCCGCTTCGATTGTCGCCCGAGTGGGGTGTGCCAGCACATCCGCGACAGTTGATTTCGTTTTGCGGGTGCGCAGAATTGACGTTGCATTGCCCTGCGGGTCCAGGTCAATGACGAGGGATGCGAGACCACGAGATACCGCGGCTCCAGCGAGGCCGAGAACGACCGATGTCTTGCCCACCCCGCCCTTAAGACTCAGAACACTAATAATTGGCATGGCCACAGTTTCCACCGATCACCCTTCAATCGCAACCCATATGAGCAGGTAGTCTGATGATATGAACGTTTTCCCCAGGAGTTCATTTGCCCGCATTCTCATAAGTGCCAGCATGATCGCAACAGCCATGGCGGGGATCTCGGCTATCTCGGCACCAGCGGCAAATGCAGCTGAACTCAATGCCTGCTATCAATACAAGAAGTCTGGGACAAAGGATCAAGCAGCAAGTGCCGTCCCCATTGAGTGCACAAGACCCCACACGGCTCAGACGTATTGGGCGGGCACTTTGCCCAATAACTTTGGTGTTCCTGAGAAAGCCTCCATCTCCGCTCGGCTCAAAGCCACATCGCGCTGCACGACTAAAAATCTCGAGTCATTCCTGGGCATGGCCAACAGAAAACTTCCC
>Ga0213861_10003330_pt1 | contig 13289 bp, 12 predicted proteins | sample PICome_4_FD_160110 | JGI IMG/M metagenome (GOLD analysis project Ga0213861, IMG submission 160110) | Coastal seawater microbial communities near Pivers Island, North Carolina, United States - PICO131 | ecosystem: Environmental > Aquatic > Marine > Coastal | place: USA: North Carolina...
GAATACAAGGATCTAGTCGACTCGATAAAAGTAAATCGTCCCGGAATCAGCATGTCGTCAGATTTTATAATTGGTTTTCCAGGCGAAACAGAAAAAGATTTTCAAGATACGATGGATCTGATTGAATACGTCGGCTATGACCAGTCATTTAGTTTTATTTATAGCCAACGACCAGGTACCCCCGCGGCGTTCCTAGACGATGATGTACCAATGACTGAAAAGAAACGGCGATTAGCCCATTTGCAAGCCACTATAAACGAGAATGCGGCTTGCATCAGTAGAGATATGGTCGGTACTAGACAGAATGTGTTAGTTGAAGGAGCGTCTCGAAAGACCGAGACGCAGATGAGTGGGCGAACTGAAAATAATAGGGTTGTTAATTTTGACGGTAATTCTTCCTTAATCGGACGAGTGATACCTGTTGCAATTACTGAGGCATTGCCAAATTCATTACGCGCGCGAACAATCCATTCATATGGCATGCAGGCTGTCGATTATTCCAGTCTTGCTATTGCGAATTAATATAAATAGACTCTTCGTTAGTTAATCTGACAATAATTCGATGACTATTGCGCGCGTGCCTTACTGTCCTTAATCTTGTGATATATACCCCTAGACTGGTTGCTGTCTGTTTCTCTTGAAAGTCATCACCTCCCCAAAATCATTCCCACTCGAACCCGAAGATAATAGCCGGTTAGCGTCTTTGTGCGGAGAGCACGGCGATAATTTGAAGCTGATCGAAGAGCGTTTGAAAGTGATTATTTCGAATCGGGGTAATTTATTTTATGTCGATGGACGGGCTAAACAAGTACAACAGACCGAACAAATACTCACATCTTTGTACCGTGAAACCGAGCAAAAGAGTTCGCTAACAAAAGAAGATATACATTTGTCAATTACTCGTTCCTCAGGATTCGATGGCGACAATGAGTCATCCGGTATGACTATGAAAGCCGGAAAAATTAGTATTCGATCTATGAATCGTCACCAACGGATTTATATTGAAAGTATTATGAAGTTTGATATAAGTTTTGGCGTTGGGCCGGCCGGTACAGGTAAGACATTTTTAGCGGTTGCATGTGCTGTACAAGCCTTAAGTCAAGGCGACGTTGAGCGAATAGTTCTGGTGCGGCCTGCAGTTGAAGCTGGAGAAAGTCTTGGCTTTTTACCTGGAGACATAGGCCAGAAAGTCGACCCCTATGTTCGACCCTTATATGATGCCTTATATGACATGTTAGGATTTGACCGTGTCGGTAAGCTGGTTGAACGTGGTGTGATCGAGCTCGCTCCGTTGGCTTACATGCGTGGCCGAACGCTAAACGATGCATTTATTATTTTAGACGAAGCTCAAAATACTACTCGCGAACAAATGAAAATGTTCCTGACTCGAATAGGATTTGGTTCTACTGCCGTAATAACCGGTGATCCATCACAGATCGATTTACCTTCCCGAAGGTCGTCCGGCTTAATTCATGCTATTAATATTCTATCCGAAATTAATGATATTAGTTTTACACGATTTAAGTCTCACGATGTGGTTCGACATCATCTCGTCCAGCGAATAGTCGAAGCTTACGAAGCAAGTAACCAAGATGGTGAGGGTTAGCAAGAAAAGTGGAACTTTTTGTCGATAACCAAACCGACAGTAAAGAAATTCCCTCTGATTTGGAAATTGCTGGCTGGGTATCTGCTGTATTGGCTATACAAACTGATGATTATCATGAATTGGGAATTCGCATTATTAACGAGCAGGATAGTAGTTATCTAAATTCTACTTATCGGAATAAAGGTGGAGCAACAAATATATTGTCATTTCCATGTGAAAGCCCTGCAGAGATCGATATTAGAATCTTGGGTGACCTTGCGATATGTCAACCGGTTGTGGCACGGGAGGCTATGACTCAAGGAAAGCCCTATCGTTCACATTTTGCACACATGATAGTCCATGGCGTCCTCCATTTGCTGGGTTACGATCACATGGTCGATAAAGATGCCCAAGAAATGGAGCAAATCGAAATAGCCGTGTTAGCGAAAATAGGGATTAAAAATCCATATATAATCAATGAGGAACAAAATAGTTAATATGAACGACTCTCAATCAGGGTTTCGTAAGGGATTACAGAGATGGTTTCAGCGCGTATTGGGTCAAGGTTATACGCGCGAAGATTTATTTGAGATACTTCGTGAGGCCGAAAAACAAGGTTTACTCGGCCAGGATGCCTTAGATACTATCGAACGTGTGGTTCAAGTATCTGAGCTTCAGGTTCGCGATATTATGGTTCCGCGTGCGCAAATGATCGTTCTTGACAAGAGCGATAGTCCACGGGAAATGTTACCTACCATTATTGAATCAGCCCATTCGCGGTTTCCGGTAACTGACGGCGACAGGGATAAAGTTGTGGGCGTTTTATTGGCAAAGGATTTACTCAGACTCTTTCAGGATGATAGTGAGACATTTTCTTGGCGAGATATGTTGCGTCATGCCGTAGTAATTCCCGAAAGCAAGCGCTTGAATGTTTTACTCAGTGAGTTTAGGGCTAGTCGAAATCATATGGCAATTGTTGTCGACGAGTATGGAGGTATCGCTGGACTCGTAACTATTGAGGATGTGTTGGAGCAGATTGTTGGTGAAATTGAGGATGAGCATGATGTTGATGAAGAAGAAGGCATGGTCATGCAACGTGCTGAAAATGAGTATGTCGTAAAGGCCGTCATTGATCTAGAGGATTTCAACGAATATTTATCAGCCAATCTCGACCATGAAGAGTTCAATACATTAGGTGGCGCGGTTGTTAGTCATTTCGGATACGTGCCTCAGCGAGGTGAGTCTGTTAAATTTTCTGGATTTGCATTTGAGGTTTTAAATGCGGACAGCAGACGTATTCACTTATTGCGTGTTGATCGTTTATCTACTCAAGATGCAAGTGATTAGTACATTTTATGTTCGCGGCACTTTTTGAAGTTTTAGAAAAAGTATTAACACGACGACCACTACTATCTGGCTTTTTATTGGGTCTGTCAGTTCCATTCGCTTTCGCACCATTTTACTGGTTTTGGCTAATGCCGTGTGCCCTTGCCGGTCTTTTTGTTATTCAGTATCGCCTTCCCGTAAGGCTCGCCATAAAAAGTGGTTTTGTCTTTGGCTTTGCGGCTTTCGGTGTTGGAGCCTCGTGGGTCTATGTCAGTCTCCATACGTTTGGCGGAATGCCGATGTTGTTAGCTGGCTTTTGTGTTGTAGTCTTTGTCGGTATCCTTTCTTTATATCCTGCACTCGCGGCTCTTCTTTATAATCGTATTTCACACTCGAATATTCATATCCAACTGTTGTGTATTATGCCAGCATTTTGGGTGCTCATCGAAGTGTTGCGGAACTATCTTTTTGGAGGATTTCCATGGCTTGAAACGGGCTATAGTCAGTCCGGTATTTTTCTTGATGTGTATGCCGCCATTACAGGTGTTCACGGCTTATCGTTGATAGTAGCCATTCAGGCGGGCTGTCTTGCGTCGATTTGTCTATGTAAAGCAAAGAATTGCTTGATTCCAGTAGTTATTCTAATGATGATAATCATTGGTGGGAAGGTTCTATCGTGGCACGATTGGACTCAGCCCCGCGGTGATACGATTAATGTTGCTATGGTTCAATCGGTTATCCCTATAGAAACTAAGTGGAATCCTGAAAAACGGAAGTATATTCTTGATAAGTATTTTAGGCTGAGCTCTCAATTTAATGATGCAGAGTTGATTATTTGGCCGGAGGCTGCAATTGCATCTAGTTTGGATCAATTGGATGCTGATTTTTTTGAACAATTACAACGTCTCAATAAGCCACTTTTGGCAGGCTTTGTTGAGCGCGGTTATGGAGAAAAAATAAACGATTCTTATAATGCGGCGGTATTATTTGCAGAGGAACCTGATATTTATCGTAAACGGCATTTGGTTCCGTTTGGAGAATATATGCCATTGCGATTTATGCTGGATCCAATAACCCATTATCTCAATATACCAAACTCTTCTATGAGCCCCTGGAACGAATATCAAAGCCCAATGTATTTCGCAGACCACAGGCTTGGAATCGGAATATGTTTTGAGGAAGCCTTTCCAGCGGATATGCGGAACATTGCAAAGGATGCTGATGTATTAATCAATCTAAGTGAAGATGCGTGGTTTGGGCGTTCTCTCGGGCCACATCAAAGATTACAAATGGCCCAGATTCGGGCGATTGAGACTGGGCGCCCCAGTTTGCGTTCAAGCAATACGGCATTAACTAGCCTAATTGACCACAAAGGACGCATTGTAAAAATAACCAAGTCCCACGTAGAAGAGGTATTGCAAGTAATCGTCCAGCCTCGACAGGGACTAACACCCTATATGCGCTATGGTGATTTTTTGGTGTTTCTGATTTTAGCTGTTATGTGTTTACCGGGCGCCTTTAGTCGATGGCGGTCTCGTTGATGGGTTTCACTGGTTTACTACAGTAAAAAAATTGTCGCCAAGCCGAGTACTGATAAAAACCCGATTATGTCAGTGATAGTTGTTAATGCGACCCCGGCTGCCAAAGCGGGATCGATTCCGAGTTTATCCAAAGCCAGCGGTAGAAGCACACCTGCGGCGGCGGCGGCCATAAGGTTAATTATCATGGCAAAGCCGATTATTAGTCCCAGAGCGATATTTTGATACCAAATAGTTGCGATCACCGCAACTACAAGTGCCCACAAGATTCCGTTCAGACTACCAACCATGAACTCTTTGCGTAGGACGCGAGTTGCATTTGCGGCGTTTATTGTCCCAGTTCCAATGCCTCGTATTACAATAGTGAGTGTTTGTGTTCCGGAATTACCACCCATATTTGCAACTATTGGCATTAGCACCGCTAAAGCAACCAATTGTTCAATCGTCGCTTCAAAAATTCCGATGACAAATGATGCCATAAACGCTGTAAGTAAATTCACCCCAAGCCAGAGTGCTCTCTTTCGTGTGCTTTGGGAGACGGGTTGAAAAATATCATCTTCTTCGTTGAGTCCCGCACGTACCATAACATTACGATCAGCATGTTCCTGAATTACATCTACAACGTCATCAATGGTAATTCTTCCAAGTAATACGCCGTCATCGGAAATTACCGGCGCGGAAATTAAGTTATATCTTTGAAACGCATCGGCAACGTCTATTTCCGATGTAAGCGGCTTGAATGTTATGGGCTCTCTATCGACCACATCGGCAACCATTTTTTCGCTATCAGTAGTTAAGACGCTAGATAAAAATAGTACTCCTTGAAGATGGTTTTCGCGGTCGACGATAAACAGTTTATCGGTGTACTCAGGTAAAGTAGCTTTCAAGCGGAGGTAGCGCTGAACAACTTCGAGGGAAATATCCTCTCTAGCATGTATAGTATCAACATTCATGAGCCCGCCGGCTGTATCTTCAGGATAGGCAATTAGTGAGTTAAGATCTTGCCTGGATTCTTTATCAACCGTATACAGTATGTCTGCAATGACGTTGTCTGGCAGAAGCGGAATAATATCGGCGATATCGTCCATATCGAGCGTCTGCACGGCTTTGGACAAAATATTTTCGTCCATTTCACGTATTAAATCTCTTTCAACGCCTTCGGCTACTTCTACGAGCACTTCACCCATCCGATTTAAGTCGATGCGGGTGATGATTGGTATTCTATCTTCCGGTGGTAGTCCTTCCAGCAAATCTGCAATATCTGCAGGATGCAGGCCTGTTACAAGCTGATTTATTTCGTCATCTTCGCCTTCATCTAAGGCTCTCAGAATTAATTTTTGAATGTCAGATTGTTCTAATTGCGGCATAGCTGTTGAAGGCGTTAATTAAGATTAAACACAAAATTCTAAATTATTATCAGTTAGGTTTTTATTGCTCTTGTGCGTTTTGGACATGACTAAATCGATCTAATTGGTTGGCGGGTTGTGAATCGTTGTCTCGCAATAAGTTTGGAACTAGTTGTGCTGTAATCGCTCGACTAAAGTAAAAACCTTGAACATAATCGCACCGTCGGCTCTCTAATAATTTAAGTTGGACTTCGTTTTCAACGCCTTCAGCAACGACCTTCATGTTCATATTATGAGCCATATTGATCATTGCACTGACTATTTCTAAAGAGCTAGAGTCGCTTTCCATATCATGAATAAACGACTGGTCGATTTTTATTGTGTCGACGTCAAACCTTTTGATTGAAGACATTGAAGAATAGTCCGTACCAAAGTCATCGATTGAAAGCTTAACACCAATATCGGTGAGTCGATTAACGGTCTCAACAGCATTCTCAATGTTTTCTAAGATGGTTGTTTCGGTGATTTCAATGTTTATCGATTCAGGCATTAGGTTAAAATCAGATAAGGTGCTATGTATTCTGGAGAATAAATTTTTATCCCGAAATTGACGTGCTGATAGATTTATAGAGACAGGAACCAAGTCAAAGCCCTGTCTTTTCCATTCTGCTATATGGCGGCAGACTTCGCGTAGAATCCAATTTCCAATGGAGAAAATCAATCCTGTTTCTTCAGATAGTGGTATGAATTCTGAGGGTGATATGGAACCAAGAGCTTTACTGTTCCAACGCACTAGAGCCTCTAGTCCAATTATTTTTCCACTATGTAAATCAACTAATGGCTGGAATTCGATAAAAATTTCCTCACGGCTCAGTGCCATACGCAAGTTCCGTTCCAGTTCAACCTTTCGATAAGCGGTAAGCTGCATTTCCTTATTATATTGCTGGACATTACCACCACCGAGAGATTTGGCGTAGTAAGCCGCAGTATCTGCTGCGTGAATTAGCGATTTCAACGAGGTGCCATGAGTCGGATATATAGATATGCCGATAGATGCGGTAATATAAGCTTCGGCAGCGCCGATACTTACGCTTCCCGACACTGTGCGCAATATGTTTTCTGCAAGTGATCGACAAACTCTCATCGCCGTATCGCCTGCTGGCAATTCATTAACAAGTAGGGCAAATTCATCTCCACCATAACGTGCAAATATATTTTTTGGCGAAGCGTACTCTTTGAGTTTATTAGATACGTGTTTTAGAACTGAATCCCCGCTAGGATGACCAAAACTATCGTTTATTATTTTAAAACGATCGAGGTCGATAAATATAAGCGCAGCATATATGCCTCGCTGATTGGCACTTTGTAGATAGTTTTGTGTGAGTTCTTCGAAATAGGCGCGACTATATAGACCGGTTATGTGGTCATGCCGAGCTAGTTGCTCAACATGTTTGTGTGCTTCGACAAGTTGAGTTACATCGTGGAAGATTCCAACAGTGTCACCATTGGGAACACGATGCTCACTTATTCTAAAAACTAAACCTGAGGAGTGCTCGAGTTCGAAAAACCCCACCGGTTCGCGATGCCATTGTAAAAATTTGTTGAGACGTTCTTGATAATAATATCCTGAAACAGAATAAGTGTCGCTTTGTATTAGAGAAATAGCGACTTCTCTGTACGACATACTATAAAGCATGGTTCTTACATCCGAATTGAACAATCGCCTAAATCGTGAGTTACATAATACAAGGTTATCGTGCACGTCGAATAAGACGAACCCTTCGCCAATTGTTTCAATGGAGTCAACCATGCGGTGCTTCATTGCTGAGACTCTTGATTCTGCACTTCTCCGACGAAGAAATAATACAACAACGCCTAAAAGAAAAATGGTTGCAACTAGAATGATCTGAAATAAATTGCGTTTTAGATGTTCTGTTGTAACCCCATCGGCCACCCGATGAGTTGATAGAATCCGCTCGCGAAACTCGAATTCAGCGTTTTCTACTAAGCGATTGACATGCGTAGTAAGGCTTGACTCATCAAGATCGGCTGTTTGGAGGAAATTTAAAATCTCGAGAATAGCGTTTGTTAGATCTTTTCGTGCGAGTGATTCTAACTGAGAATGGGAGCTATGGGATTTGGTGCCAAGAATAGAAATAAGTTGATTAAGCTGCTGTCGAGTGCGTACTAGATTAATAGTAGTTGTCTGAATAAATTCGGCCTCGGTGATCGATTTGAGATTGTTAACCGATTGATTAATCGCATTCAGAACAGGTGATCGTTTGACTACAGAGCTAATCAATTGATCCTCTAGTTGATCAAAACTGATTTTTGTTGAGTAACCTAGCCCAGAAGCGACTGTTATAACGAGGATAAAAAACAGTGCGGCAAGCCAATCAATATTGTTTTGACGATCTATCGATGTTTGGTTCTGACGTATTGACATTGTTATGCTTGACTTAACCTGTTGGTCGATTTGAAGCGGGCTTTATGAAGTGTTTCTTGCTTTGCATCACTAAAAGTCTCTTATAGATTTATATTAGTTCATTGCTTATGCTTTCTGATCTTAAAAATTTACTGACAACATTTGTCTCGGTAAATTTTCGTCGAAACTCGGTGGACTTCTCCATACTAAAATCGGCGCATCCGGCTCTGTTGTTTACAATAATTATCCGACTCGGGACAGTCTAGCGAAGAAGAATGATTATTGCGAGGTGAAGAAATTCATTGATTTGAAGATACTAAGTTTTGGCATCACACGATACAATGCATCTATGAGTATTAATTCAGAAAAAATGAAAATTGCAATATCTTCCCGTGCGTTATTCGATCTGGAAGATAGCCACAGGGTTTTTCAGGAAAAAGGTGTAGATGCTTATTGTCAGTATCAGATCGAGCACGAAAACGAACCCCTGGAGCCAGGTGTAGCTTATCCATTAGTGAAAAAACTACTGGCTCTGAACGAATTTCTGACTGATTCAACTAAAGTGGAGGTGGTTCTTATTTCAAGAAATAGTGCCGATACCGGTTTGCGCGTGTTTAATTCCATTAATCATTTCAATCTGGATATTTCCAGAGCAGCATTTTCCGGTGGAGAAAGTCCGTATCGGTATATTCAGCCTTTTGAAACAAACCTTTTTCTTTCCGCCGACCCATTGGATGTTGCGAGCGCTTTAGAGCTGGGTATTGCGGCAGCCACGATACTCCCTTCTCGTACAGGAGAAATTGTACATGATCAGTTAAGAATCGCATTTGATGGTGATGCGGTGTTATTTTCTGACGAGGCTGAGCGGGTATTTCGGGAACGCGGGTTGGAAGAGTTTAGTAATCAGGAGCGTCAATCTGCCAGAACTCCCTTACTCGGAGGACCATTTAAAAAGGTGCTGTCAGCACTTCATCGTTTGCAGGTGGAGTTTCCCAGTGATAATCCGCCTATTCGAACAGCCCTGGTTACTGCCCGAGCGGCACCGGCGCATGAAAGAGTGATTCGTACGTTACGAGCTTGGAATATACGAATTGACGAAGCTGTCTTTTTAGGTGGGCTTCCTAAAGGCAAGTTTCTGGAGACTTTTGGGGCGGATATCTTTTTTGATGATCAACGTGGGCATTGTGATTCAAGTCGTGAGCATGTTCCAACCGGGCATGTTCCTCACGGCATTGCTAATGGTTAGATTCATAACTGCGCAGTTGGATTTTATTCGTGGTGTTAGTCTATTCTGGCCGTGTCTGGTTTTACCGTAGTCATACAATTTTTTCTGGAGATGATTTATGCAATCCTATGCTATTGCGCCGTCTATACTTGCTGCTGATTTTGCTCGTTTGGGTGAAGAAGTAGACAACGTCTTAACTGCGGGCGCAGATATTATCCATTTTGATGTGATGGATAATCATTATGTTCCTAATCTTACGTTTGGTCCCTTCATCTGTGAGGCGCTGCGAAAACACGGTGTTACCGCTCCAATTGATGTGCATTTAATGGTAAAGCCTGTTGATCGAATAATTCCTGATTTTGCACGAGCAGGTGCCACCTATATTACGTTTCATCCTGAAACAAGTGATCATATCGATCGCACATTGCAATTAATTAGAGAACACGGTTGTAAACCTGGTCTTGTTTTCAATCCAGCAACCCCGTTGGATTGTTTAGAATACGTGTTGCATCACCTGGATATGATCTTAATTATGTCGGTAAACCCAGGGTTTGGCGGGCAGGCTTTTATTCCTCAAGCATTGGATAAACTTCGCAAAGCTCGTCAGTTGATTGACGCCAGCGGAAAGGATATTCGTCTTGAGATCGATGGCGGGGTGAAAACCGACAATATTTCCGAGATTGCCCAGGCTGGGGCGGATACTTTTGTTGCCGGTTCTGCGATATTCGGCTCGAGCGATTATGCTGCTACGATTAAGAAAATGCGGGATCAGTTAGACTCAATTAAAAGTGCACAATAAGCTACAACATGAGCAGTAATATCAAACATCCTATTGAATGTCAGGTGCTATTTATTGATTTGGATGGCACGTTAGTCGATTCTGTGCCGGATATGGCAACTGCAGTTAATCGAATGCTAGTTGATTTAAAATTTCCCGAGGTCGCTGAATTCCAAGTTCGTACATGGGTAGGAAATGGCCTTCCGCGATTAGTGCAACGAGCGTTATGGGGGCAATTTGATGCCCCGGAAGAGCATCCCGATTTAGAGTCTGCAGTCTCCCTTTGTCGAGCGCACTATACGGATTGTATACACGATCAAACACAATGCTACGACGGTGTGCAAGATTCCTTGTCGACGCTTGCTGAACAAGGTTTCAAATTGGTGTGTATTACTAATAAACCAGAAAGTTTGAGTCGTACGTTACTATCATTTTTGCCAATAGGTAACTACTTTTCCTTGATTTTGGGTGGGGACAGTTTAGCAACTCGAAAACCAGACCCTGGGCCGTTATTCTATGCGGCTCGCCATTTCAATCTGGATATTTCGGACTGTTTGATGATTGGCGATTCAAGTAGTGATATAAACGCGGCAAAATCTGCAGGATGTGCATCAATTTGCGTTTCCTATGGCTATAATCAGGGTATAGATCCTGTCTCTCTAGGCCCAACGGTTATTGTTGATCATTTTCCCGAAATTCTTGATTATGTTGTTTTCAAAGCCTAAATTTAATTTATGAATACTCCGGTACGTTTGTCTTTCCTCAACCCCATTTTTTTTCGTTGGTGACACGGCGACTTTTTTCATCGTCTAGTTACTTTTTACGGAATTCAATATGCTTTCTAAACAACAATTCGAAAATTATAAGTCCGCCGGTTTTAATCGAATACCGGTGGTTCGCGAGATACTTGCGGATCTCGATACTCCAGTTAGTACATTTCTAAAACTAGCCAATCAATCTTATTCCTATCTTTTTGAATCCGTTCAGGGTGGCGAGAAATGGGGCCGATACTCAATTATCGGTTTGCCATGTGAAACTCGAGTTACAGTTCATGGCGATGTGCTAAAAGTTATCCGTGGGGATGACGTTATCATGGAAAAAGTAACCCAAGATCCTTTGCAAGAGATAGCGCTAATTCAAACGCAATATAAAATTCCAGAAATCGAAGGTGTTCCCAAGTTTTCAGGTGGGCTGGTTGGCTATTTTTCATACGATACGATTCGTTACGTCGAACGAAAGCTGGGGCCAAGTAATAAGCCAGACCCCATAGCAGCTCCAGATATCCTTCTAATGCTCTCTGAAGAAGTGATTGTTTTCGATAATTTGCGTGGGCGGCTTTATGTCATTGTGCATGCCGACGTCGAAAATGATGATGCATACAGCGTAGCTTGCAAGCGGGTTGATGAAGTTGTTTTTCAATTAGCCACGGGTCTTGATGATACGCAAACTGAACACACAGTCGAGACGATAGATGAGGACTCTTTTGAGTCGTCATTTGCCCGAGAGGATTTTGAAGAAGCTGTAGAACAGTGTCGTGACTACATCAAAAGTGGTGATGTATTTCAGGTTGTTTTGTCACAACGGTTAAAACTCCCTTTTAAAGCCAGGCCAATCGATTTATATCGCGCATTACGAACGGTCAACCCTTCACCGTATATGTTCCATCTTGATTTAGGTGACATGTATGTCGTCGGTTCCTCCCCTGAAATTTTAGTGCGGTTGGAAGATGACGAGGTAACCGTTAGACCTATCGCTGGAACGCGACATCGTGGCAAAACGTTGGACGAAGATGAACGGCTTGCCGATGATTTGATGTCAGACCCAAAAGAGCTTGCCGAGCATCTTATGCTCGTTGATTTGGGAAGAAACGACGTGGGTCGAATTGCAAAGATTGGAACGGTTAGACTTACCGAGAAAATGATTGTTGAACGATATTCACATGTAATGCACATTGTATCTAACGTGGTTGGAGAACTACGCCCCGAACTTGATGCCTTAGATGTACTGCGTGCATCCTTTCCCGCTGGCACGGTATCAGGAGCACCAAAAGTCAGAGCGATGGAAATTATTGATCAGTTCGAGCCTGAAAAACGTGGCGTTTATGCGGGAGCTGTCGGCTATCTTGGATGGCACGGTAATATGGATACGGCTATTGCGATTCGTACAGCAGTAATAAAAAATGAAATGCTTTATGTGCAAGCGGGTGCGGGCATAGTTGCAGATTCAGTGCCCGAAAACGAATGGCTTGAAACAATGAACAAAGCACGCGCTGTATTCAAAGCGGTATCGGTTGCCTTAGCCGGCTTAAATAACGCTAGTACAAAGTTCTAGGAGTCAAAAGTTATGTTATTAATGATCGATAATAAGCATTGTTGTCCAGCGGTGCCCGAAATGTTCCATATTTCTATACCTATTGATGTAAAATCAATATCTTGTGTTCATTGTGATCCAGTTGGCTTTATGGAAATCCACGTAGAAAGCGGGTATCACTGAGTGTATTAAAATCATGATACCCGCAAATGCCACTGACTGATGCAAAGATTCGCTCCTCCAAAAGTTCTGAAAAAGCTCAGAAACTGACCGATGGCCATGGCCTATATTTAGAATTACGTCCCACTGGATCAAAATTGTGGCGGTATCGATATCGGATTAATGGTAAGGAAAATGTTTTCGCACTTGGCGAGTATTGTCAGCAACTAGCTGGCTATTTGTAAAGTCAATGAATGGGCATTAATAGCCCTGAACGGTCATCGGTAAAAGCAGCAAGCTAACGGTTTTGGATTTTTAGGGTAGAATCATGTAAACAAGGACAATCGCAAGGAGGCGAGGTCAATGTTATTCGGACCAGTCAAGGCAGACGCTCCAGGGATCAAGGATCAATGGCACTATGAACGCCACTGCCCAGAGCAGTCCCTGCTGTACCAAACTGTCGAGAAGTACTATCCTGATTTTCTTGAGCAGTTAGCGGGTCAAGGCAAGTCAATACCCAGATACGTGCAACGAGAATTCGAGGATTACCTCAAGTGTGGTCGGTTGGAACACGGATTCCTGCGGGTTCGATGCGAG